>OHAY01000034.1_pt1 | contig 120504 bp, 105 predicted proteins | sample 1577191 | NCBI WGS metagenome assembly OHAY01 (sample SAMEA3541504, study PRJEB24748) | human gut metagenome | biome: human gut; feature: human-associated habitat; material: faeces | place: China | collected 2012 | reverse complement strand
ATGCAAAAATAATTTCCTTTTCCACAATCTCCCTCGCACAAGCCCTTATGTTATTGAGGCATCCTGTCCATTCTAAGGCGTTTTCTGCCTTTAGCTGTTCCGTTATGCCCTGTGCCTGTTTCATACCCTCTATGAGCCTTTCAAAGCGTTCCTGTGCCTGTCTGTTGATGTCGGCAAGGTAGGCGTTTAGCCTGCCGCTTGTAAGAAGATTGGTGTATGTAACTTTACGGTACTGTTTTAGATAATCTAAATGCCGTTGCCCCCAGATGCCTATTGCCTGTTCTTCTTCGGCGGGTACAGTTAAGCACGGTATCAAATAATCCCCTTGCCTTTCGTATTTGCCGCCCAGTTCCTCAAATAATGATTTTGCCATTGTCTGTTACCTCCACATTCTTTTTTATTTTGAATGTCCGCAAAATCCGTCCTACATCTGCCGGGCGCCATGGCACATCTATATGGTGAAGGGCAATCAGTCTATCCTGAATATTTACTCCCATCCCTATCTTAAAGGTAGAGCCTAGAATTACTCTGATTTTACCTTTTCGAACATCATCAAATAGTTGTTTTCGCTTCTTTTCTGTATTAGCACTATGCGCAAAAGCAATTTCATTTTCAGGTATTCCCAAATTTTTAAGTCTGACTTTTATATCATCATAAATATTAAAACCTTTCTTTGGAGTTGAATAATCGCAAAATATAACCTGTGTTAATCTATCTTTCATTGTTCTAAAATAAATATTGGCTACATTCTCTACACATCTTCCGACCTTACTTTGACATCCTACTGATAGTGACGAATCAACTAATCTCATATCCAGTGCAGCTTTTCTTCCATCTGTTGTAATCTTTAGCATATTGTCAACTGTCCTTAAAACCGCCCCCATTCTGACTGCCTCTGCTCTTTTGCTAATTTCTTCTAAATATTTCTTTAAATCATAACTTTTAGATATTAGTGCATCTTTGTAGCCATTATGTTTAGGAATGTTTTCTGCACCATCTACCTGATGAAAATCTGCAATTGACGCAAGCAAGGTAGTTAACTCCGGCAAATTATGAAATCTTGAAAATCTGGTTGTAATTCTATAAGAACTTGTATCCACATCAATTTCAAACTCTGTATTTTTTTCAGCAAACATTCCAATCCAACCATCAAAATGTTGCAAATCAAGTAATCCTAACTCTCCATTCTGCAAATATCTCTGCATAATATAAGCATCTGTAATAGAATTAGTTATTGGTGTTCCTGTTGCTAAAATTACACCTCCACCGTCTTTTTGAACACATTGAACTTTATGAAACATTTCTTCACACTTCTTTGATCCTTTAGGATTAAGCCCCATTACATTACCAATCTTAGTATCAAAAGGAACATTCTTAAAATTGTGAGCTTCATCAACAAACAATCTTATTACTCCCATATCTTCAAAATATACTCCATCATAATCAACTTCCTGTGCTACTGTTAGTTTTCCAAGTTCTTCTTTTATCTTTTTAATCTCTCTGTCAATTTTCCTAGGATATTGTAAATTGCTATTTTTTTCATTCTCCAATTCTGCTTTTTTTGTTTTTAATCTTTCTATCCTATAATCTACTGATAATTTAATACGTTCAAAACAACTGTAAGCAATAATTATTCCATCGTAATCCTCATCTCTAATCTCTTCCATTACCTGTTTCCTGTTAATTGGTTTGAAAGTCTTGGGCTCAATTGTTAAAAGTTTTGCATTAGGATACATTTGTTCAAAAATATCTTTCCATTGACCAACTATATTATTGGGAACAACATACATATTTTTATTAGAAATTCCCATACGTTTCATTTCCATTCCTGCTGCAATCATTGCATATGTTTTACCTGAGCCAACATCATGGGCTAATAATGTATTCGGTGTGAATATCATTCTTGCCACTGCATCCTTCTGATAAGGATAAAGTTGAATTTCAGAGGACATATTGGGAAAAGTCAAAAATGAACCATCAAAATTTCTTTTTCTGTTACTTCCATATTTTTGATTATAAATTTGTTCAAGCAGATTTTTTCTTTTATCGCTTTTCCACACCCATTTTTTAAAATATGCAATCATTTGATTTTGTTTTTCCTGTGCTTCTATTGTTGCCTGCTCATCAATTACCCTCTTCTTTCCTGAACTGGTTGTTGTACTTGGAATTGTTTTATAAACTGCAACCGGTTTCATATTCAACGTATTTTCTAATATTTGTATGCTATTAACCTTCTCCGTACCATATGGACCTTCTATATAAGTAGCCCAACTCAAAAATGACTTATCAACAATTTCCCAAACGCCAAGTTGTTCATTATGCACTGTTAATTCCTGTGTTGCTTTAAGGCGATACATTTGGCTAATAAAAGAATCAATTATCTCTGTAGGAATCCATGGAGAACCCAGTGTTATGTAAATCTCTTCGAAATCAATATATTCAGGAAACACTTTCTCTATTGCTTCAATATTATCGTTAAAATATCCCTTGTATTTCCTATTATTCTCTACAGCCACAGCATATTTGTCATATAAATTACCTGACAAATACTCTTCTGCCGTCTCCCATCCCTTGTAAAAACACTCTTCCCAAGTTCTAGGATTCTGATATATCGAACCTTTTAAAGTTTCAATAACCGTCTTATATCTTTCTCCTGTAATAGCTGCAATGTATTCAATATCAACATGACCCAAATTAGAAAGACTAAGTATAAGTCCATCTGAAATACTATCAGCATGAACTCCAACTGTTGCAGGACTGGAATCAAAAATATTCTCCCAATCAATCGGCAAATCCATATGTGTTACATCTTTTATATTCTTTCCTTCTTCCATTGTTTTTGTTCCTTTCTTGTGTAAATAGTATAAGAAAAGCCATGGGATATTTTTATCTCATCCTTTTTATACTCTATTTTTTATTTAAGGAACTTTATCTTATTTCTCCAAAATTATATTCCATTTGCAAATAATTATTTCTAAGTATTCCGTGCCTGTCACAATAGTCATTTATTAATTTCATCTCTTGTTCTGTAATTTTTCTATTATTCTTACCATATGTTTCAAATAACACGTATCTATTTTCACGATTGCATACTACAATAGTTATATATGGCTGTTCTATATTGTCGCTTCTTCTCATAAACAAAATTGTCCTTTTGCAGTCGATTATATTGTTCAAATACAGTGTTGGTTCATCATCCATATAAACATTGTTCTTGCATAACTCATCTACTGTTTTTGGATATTCAATTGTAATTCCATTACATTCTTCATACCATTTATTTCCACGCATTTTATTTGATTGTTCTATTTTTTTATTTATCTTTTCTTTGTCTTCAAAAAGAATCTTATTTAACTCTTTTGCTCTTTCTAATTTCAATTCTGGTCTGCAGTAGCCTATAAGTGCTCTTTTTAAATATTTCTTATATATGACATCTGTTTTTTCAATTTTTGCACATATTATGACAAATTCCATTTTGTCTTTTGTATCTTTTTGATTTATAAGAATATCTACCTGTTCTTCATTCCATAATTGACTTAGTTTTTCACTAAATGAAAAAAATATATTTTCAATATCTTCACAGATAAAATATGTATTTATCAGATACGCAATAAACTGACATTGTGCATCATTTAACTTTTTCTGAAAAATCTTACTACTATGTTTGTTTATTTGTTTTATTGCTATTCTGTTATTTTTACTTGAAAGTAATAATGCTCCTTTTTTACAATTTAAATTATTAAGAATTTCTATGTTGATTCCATCATATAAATCTGACGGTGTGTCTGACAATAAATTAATTTCATCCATAAGATATATATTATTTGCTAATTCATCTAACCCTGCTTTGTATAATATTTCCTTTGGTGTATTTTTCCTCATTTCTTCAATACATCTTTTTATTATCTGTTCACTAACCTGTGGTGGTTTCCATTCATTTTTTTCCGTATTTAAATGCAACATACTTTTTCCTCTTTCAATAAAAATTTTTCAGCTTCTTATCATGCTAACTTTACATTTATTTTCATATTTGCGCTCTATAAATAGTATAAATAAAGCCATGGGATAAAATTACCCCATGGCTTTCCTAATTTCTGTCATTTTATTTACAAATTCTTTCTGAAAGACGATAATATTTTTTACTATTTTAGAATTGCACTCCAACTCCTGAATTATTTTCTCTTTTGTAATGCAATATTAATCCAATGCTCATTTTCCCATTCTAGTGGAGATTGATTTTCCGGTATTTTTATATTTTCATCAAACTTCTTTTTAAAGAGATTATAATCTTCTTCCGTCCATTTGCTCCAAGGTTTAACTACGTCAGCACTATATTTTTTCATCTTGTTTTTGTTATTTTTGCAATATATCTCTTTCACAAGCGAACTTTTATCTGATTGAGTTTCCTTTTGTTCTTCTTCTATCTCTTCCCACATTTTTTTATTTTCTTCATTCCATATTGATTCCAAAATGTAATTGTCTATTGGAATGTGCAACTGCTTTTCAATATCTTTAGATATAAATTTTTTACTTATCTCACAAAATCTATGTTGTACGTTCATCATTTCACATAACATACCAACTACATAAATATTTTTGATAGTCATATTTACCCATTTTTGAGCATTTCCATAGCTAAAAAGTGGTTCATTATTTTCGCTGATTTCTTTAAATTCTTTATTTTTCTCTTCAAATTTTATCTTACTATCTCTAAATTCTTCATTAAATTTTTTAAATTTTCCCATTATCTCTTCGCATAAATCATTATACCAATTATTAAATTCATCACATGTATTAAATTTACTAATTTTATTTTCTAACTCTTTCTTTGCTTTATCCTTCGCCTCGTTTGCTTTTTCTTTTAGATTATTTCCATACTCTTTCTTAATAAGTGCGTAAAACGCCCCCTGTCTTGTTGCATCCTGATACGCACTTTCAATTAACTTGTCAATAATTTCATCTTCTGACATAGCTCCTTCTCGAATAGATATTCTGAAAGTACTATATAGTAAGAAATCAACGCAACTCATATATTTATCCATTTTCATCATTTTTCTCCTAACTTTCTTCATAGTTCATCATTGCTGCTTTCAAATCGTTCCTAACTGACTCAACTAATGTCTGTGGGCTTAATACTTTTACGTGAAGTGCATATTGCATTGCCCACTTTCTCATTGATTGCTCATTTACGTATACAGAACACACCACTTCATCTTCCGTTTCATCTAGAAACTGTATGTCCTTTCCAAACCAATCAAAAATTTCACTTAATATATATTTCTTCGCCCTGAATTTTACTCTAATGCTTTCACCACTAAACATATAAATATGCTCTGTAACGTGTTTTGGAAGGTCAATTCCGTTCTCTAATCCTTTAACCTGCTTCTGTGGTTTTACTTTTTCTTTTAATATTTTTATGTCTGTTATTCGGTCAACTCTAAAATGTGCCACGTTGTCGTATTTATCAACATTGCAGATTAAATAATATTTATCATTAACTGCGACCATCTGATAAGGGTTAATTATGTACGGTTCATTTCTTCGGGGATGAAGTTTCTTGTCCGTTCCATATTCATTGTAGGTAAATGAAACTTTTTTGTTCTTGCTAATTGCTTCATCCAAAACATCCAATGTAAAAAATATCTGATTGTTTCGTGGCATATTGTCCGGCAAATTCTGTATATGTTTAACACGGGATTTAAAGAACTCATTTGAAAGCCCCTCTATCTTAGTAATCATATCTTTACACTGGCGAGCCGGCAAATATCTGTTAAAAAGCAAACTGTCAATCAAAAGTCGTAACTCACTATCTGTAAAATCTCTTTTCAAATAAAAATCAGACAAAGTAGAACTTTCTTCTTTTATGCCACTTTTATTTTTTATGAAGCGTACCGTCTCTGTATATTCTATCTCATAGCCAAAATCAATAAGATTCATTATATTCCTCTTAATTGTTTTTCGTTCAACCTTAACATTATATTCTTTTTTTAATATGTCAGCTATCTGCTTCTGACTTAACCTATGATTCTCATCCGTATAACGTTTGAGAATATCCAAGATGTTTATAATAATCATCTTTTTCGGTGGAATGGTATAGTTCATAAATTATCACCTCTGGATTAAACATATTTTCAATAATTTTAGACGTCTCTAACTAATCTAATTGTAACACTTTTCCCTTATAATGTAATTATTATGTTGACCTGAATATTATCTGACATTCACAATATTTGAAATTTCAAACCTTACTTTCTTAGTGCATCATATATCTTGTTAAATATTACCTGATTAGGATAGTATCTGTAATCTGCAAATATACTTATTCCATTCTTTTCGTAAAATTCCAAAATAGCTGCTGCACATGCCGCACTTCTACTTTGTCCATACTCACATTGGCATATAATATCTATCTTCTTGCTATGAACCTCCTTTATAAATTCAGCCAATTCCTCTGCTTCAGTAAAAAAGCTTTCAAAGGTAAAACCGTACTCCGAAAGAACTTCTATATCAATGTCATTAACAGCCACCTGAAAAAGCATATCTGTTTTGCCTTTATAATCCACAGGCTTTGCTCTTCCACTTCCAACATTTGGTGGATCATAAAAACTAATAACTGCTGTATTTTCCAATCTATCTGCCTTGTTTAATAACTCTTCTATTGCTTTCTTGGAATAAATTTTCACATTCATTTTTTCAACCTTTCAATAATTTAACAACCTTTAATTTCAAAATTTCTAATAAAAAATCTATTTCTAATTACAGCATTTCTAATCTAGCATAATCTGGAAAATTTTTTGGTAGCCTCTCCTAACACCATATCCCGAACATAATTAAATACAACAATTTCTTTATCATTTATCTTCTTATCCTTATGCCAATGTCCAAAATAATGCATCTTGTATTCAACATTGTCTATTACCCATTGAATAAAGTTTTGCAATTTTTCCTCTTCTACCACATTATGTCTTGCTCCCAGCTTTTCCACAAGACTTCTAGGACACGTATGAGTAAGAATATAATCTACTTTCATATTGTTTCTTTTTAAATTCATTATTCCATTATCATATTCTTCCTGATTAGGTAGCTCCTCTTCAAAATATGTTTCATTCTTTACGCGCCAAAATCTGTCCACACTATAAGCTCCTCCAAAGCAAAAAATCTTAATGTCATCGATTCTTAAAATCTCTCCTCGCATTATATGGATAATCCTTGTCATAAGCTTATGGCTTTTTGCTCCATAGAAATCGCTTACTTCCTGACTATTTAGAAATCTGTGGTTGTCATGATTTCCATCAACGAAAACAATATAAGAATTTTTGCTTTCAAGAATGTCATTTATTATTAGCATTTTCTTCTGACAAATCTTTGTATCATACCAAAACATTCCAAAATCTCCCGCAACAAATAACATTTCCTCATCACTCATACTTTCTGTCATTCCAAATAAAAGAAAAACATCTCCGTGAATATCACCTGTTACAGAAAGTTTCATACAACCACCTGCTTTCTCTTGTTATACGACTGTTATTTCAATTAATTTGTTTTGCCAAATTCAACATATCTATATGATAAACTATTGCATGGTCAAAAAATGTCTCATCCTAAAAAATAATTAAAACAAAAACGCCAATCAATGAATTTAACTAACTAAATCCACTGCTAGCGTTCAATTTTTTATATATAATTTTGCTTTAATATTCAAATATAGAAAAATATTCACGGTATTTATAAAGTGCAAAATAAAACTTTGCTCCGGCTGATGCATCATCATATCTTCCCTGTGCTTTTTTGCTATAAGTAATGCCATCATCATGCACATACATATTATATTTGTCCATATAATTTGATATTACATTATTAACAAACTGGATTTTTTCTTCACTTAGTTCTGGATTTACAAGCATTTTCACTTCATAACCTGATGCTCCTGATTGATTCATATATTTATAAATCACTCTTTTAACGCTTTCAATATCTTCAGGTGTTAGTTTATTAAATTCAGTTTTATAAAGCTGCTTTAAAACTTTTTGACTCGCATCTGCATCCTCCATTTGCCTATTTCTTCCTTTATTTTTTTCATAAGCAATTTTTTCTATTCCGCTTATACTATCCTGATAAAATATTTCCTTTAGTATAGCACATTTCAACATATATCTTTTTTATTATTTTTCTATTTATTATTGTTATTGTATAAATGTGACAAAAGCAGACAAAAATCGTAAACTGTATTGCTGTTAAAACAATATGTTGATATACTAATTGTAATAATTAAAAAATACTTTACAAGAAGGCTGTAAGTTTTTGATATAAACTTACAGCCTTATCTTTTTTGTAAATCAATTATTTATTCTATTTTTTTAATATATTTAATACTCTACGGGAAACTACTCCTATAATCCCACCTGTAATTACTCCTGCTATAAGAAGCATTGGAACATAGTAGTAAATGCCGTTGTTTTTTACTACAAATGCTGCAACGGCTATCTGTGCCATATTGTGACATACTGCCCCTATAATACTAACTCCCATAATTCCAAAAAAATCTGTTTTTTTAATTATCATCATTGCAATAAGACTTACTATGGCACCGGCAAGGCTATAGGCAATTGACATTAAACTGCCAAACATAAATCCTACAAGAACTATTCTTACCAGTGATATTAGCCATACGTCCCCCATATCTAAGCTATACAATGCAATGACTATCACAAGGTTGGCCAGTCCCAGCTTTACACCAGGGATTCCTATATTAATTGGTATTAAAACCTCTACATAACTAAAAATTATTGCAAGAGCAACAAGCATTGCTATATTTGCTATTTTCTTTGTACTCATCTTTTCTCTCTTCTCTTTTGAAATTGCTACAAACTCCTATTTTACAATAACATCTGCCTCATTATCTTTTGTATTGTCTGATACTGCAATTTCCACAACAACCTTGTGTGGCAGACATACAATGTTTTGTCTGGTCTTTGTTATTTTTCCCTGCTTAACACAATATTTATCAGGACAATCTGCTTCTTTCATTTCCACACAATTATCGTGAATCCAAACTATATTTTTACCTTTATCAGTTTTTATCTCTATTTCCTGATTCTTTGTCAATGAATAAGTTCCATATACATTTCCGTCTGCGGTTATTTTTACTATTTCACCGTTATCTGACTGCATCTGATTCATTATAATATACATGACAATGGCAATTACAATAATAACTGCTGCCAAAATTAAATCTTTCTTTTTCGTCAATTTCAAGTTATTCATTATGATTTTCCTTTTTTATTTTTTCTACCGGATAGTCCGTAGAATAATCACTATAAATTCCTTCTGTTACATATTGCTTGTTGTCGTTAGTTAACAGTATTGCGTCAAACTTATCGCTATTGGCCCTCCAATATTCCTTAGCCTTGTCAATACCCATAATAAATAATGATGTTGATAATCCGTCTGCCAAAGTTCCATCAGAGCTAATAATTGTAACTGATTTAAGTCCTGAATCTGCCGGATACCCTGTAGCCGGATCAATTATGTGGTGATATGTTTTTCCGTCTTTTTCAAAATAACGCTCATAGCCACCTGAAGTAATAACTGCCTTGCCTGCAATTTCAAGAACTCCTATATAGCTTTCATCACTATCTGGATTCTGCACTGCAACTTTCCACTTGCTTCCGTCAGGCTTGGCTCCAAGCGCCTGAACATTTCCACCAAGACTAACCAGACCGCTTTTAATTCCGTTATTCTTAAAAACTTTCATAACTTCCGATGAAGTATATCCTTTAGCAATTCCGCCAAAATCAATTTTCATTTTTTTATCTAGTTTTGCCACTCTTGTTTTTGAATCATATTTGATTTTTGATTCATTGATATTTTTTAATGTACTTTCCAGTTCTTTTTTATTAGGAACTTTATAATTCTTTGTATCAAAACCCCATAACTGCATAATTGGATATATTGCAGGATTAAAAACACCGCCTGTACTTTCAGATATTTCCAAAGAACGCTCCATTATGTTTCCAACATCTTCCGACAACTTAAGCTCTTTCTCACTGTTTAATTTGCTAACTTCACTGTCGCTGTTTCCTGTAGAAAGCATTCCGTCTAATTCATTTATTCTGGCAGAAGCCTTTGCTACTGCTTCTTTTGCATTGTCACCATATGCTGTTATTTCCATATATGTGTCCATTGCAAAAAGTTCGCTTGTGTACTTCTGCTCATTATTCTGTGTTGTCTTCTGAGATTTTACCATGTTACCATTTCCACATCCACATAGCAAAATCGCACATGTTAATAAAATAATTATTTTTTTCATCTATAGCACCTTTGTATATATTTTCATTTTATGTATAACTTACTCAAGTTAATTTCTTCTAACCTTGAATGGTCTAGCATAGGTTATTTCTGTTGTCAACAATCCAGATTTTGGAGTTTTAAAATAACATACACTATTAATTGCCTTTACGGATTTTACGAAATATTTCGTATTGTCTTTTTAATTCTTCCTCTTCATTAATCGGATATCCTTTTGCCTCCAAAATTCTTTCTATTACCTGACTTGGATCCATTGTATGATAAGCAAAAAATAATTCCCGTAATTCTTTTGGTTTTATGATTTTATAAACCTGAGATGATGATTTTTCATATGTGTATGAAAAATAGCGGTAAATATACCCTATCCAGTACATTTCATTAGGAGAATACTTTACCGAACCATACTTTGACTCTCCATACTGTTCAACTATTCTTTCAAAAATATCTTTTGGTTGAATATTAGTCTGCAAAATATCTCCACTGTCTAAACTTTTTGCAATTATACTTTGCATAAACCTTCTTATAAATATTTCTGAACTTGTAGACGTCGTTTCAATTGACATTTCAAATACTTGTCCTTGCATTTCACATAATATTAAACCATCTTTGTCAAATTTTCTCATATAATAACTGCTCCTTACAATCCTTTTTATTTCAGAATTTCATCTATATAACGACCTTTTCCTCTATATTTAATTCTGGCTAATTTGACTTTATCATCTCCAAGCTTAGCATCCGAATTTCTCATTTTCTTATAGTATTCCTTTTCTTTTTCTGAAATATAACAACGTTCCAACATTTTAAGGCTTTTGATAGCTTTGTCACTTTTAAATACATACTGATAACCTAAATTGGTAGCCGCCAGACAGTGCTTACACTGCTCATCAGTTATTTCTCCCATAATAAATGAGTTAATAATCTGGAACATTCTATTATCCGCAATGGGAGCTATTATATAATCACAGTCACAGGATTTTTCTATTAGCTTTTTTATTATGGGATGATTTTCATATTCCTCTAAAACGCCACGATAATAAGCTATAGTCATCATCCATTCCTGATTCACATTATATTTTTTCCCTTTTAAACCTTCTTCCTTAAAATCAAAAATATACACACTTGACTTTTCAAAACCTGAAATAAATGATATCGCCTGTTCGTATCTCTCACCTGTATAAAAGCCCTGTCCCAAATCATTATTCGTTCTGCTTTTATGTATATCCAACTTTCCTTCTATCCTGCTCTTCGCTCCATGAAATAAAAGCTTATGATTCTTATCCATATGTTCTATATAGAACATTTCTTTAAGCCTATTAAGTTTAATATTATTCTTAAAAGTAACTTCATACACATACTCTAGCAATTTATCAGATGGAGTAGTTTTACCCATCTCATTACGCGAAATAGTAATCTGTTCAACACCAATTTTTTCAGCAATCTGAGATTGTGTTAACCCCAATATCTCCCTAATTGATTTCAAATCTTCTTTAAAATTATATTCCATATTTTGTCACCTCAACTTATTTATATCATATTACTTAAATAAGTTTGTTGTCAACTTGTTTATATCATATTACTTAAACAAGTTTTAAATTATAGCTGACCTTCGCATTCAGCTCGGTCAATTATTAATTAGTTTCTTTATACTTCTACTTCTTATTAATTATCTTAAATATAATGCTTATTGCTATAACCGCAGTTATTACATCTGAGCACGCCTGTGATACAAGTATTCCGTTGTAGCCTACCACATTTGACATTACTACTAGTGCCAATACGTACACTACTCCCTGACGGCTTATTGATAAAATAAATGCTCCCAGCGCACTGCCTACTGACTGGCATACGCAGGTTGAAACTAATGTAACTGCCATAAAAGTCATTCCCAACTGCTGGAATCTAAGCATTGTTGCACCGTTTGATACAATATCCGACTGCTTCATAAACACGCTTATTATTAATGGTGCAAATACACTCATTATTATAGTAAAGACTAATCCTAATCCCATTTCAAACAAATATGCAAATTTTAGTATTTCTTTTAAACGCTTATTGTTCTTTGAACCATAGTTATAACCAATTAATGGCTGTCCGCCGAAGGCAAAACCTACCAAAATAAGTGCAGTAATCATATTTACCTTTAAAGCAATTCCCATAGCTGCAATTTTGTCATTTCCATATGGAAGAAGATAGTGATTTGTTGTCATTACCATAAAACTTTGCATTATATTTGTGATTGATGCCGGTATTCCTATAATAAGAACGTTTCTAATCATTGAAGTTGAAATCTTTGCATCGCCAATTGACACTGACAATCTGTTAGTTTTTTTAATCATTACATAAACATAGTAGATATCCGCAATTAAATTTCCAAGAACCGTTGCAATTGCGGCACCTGCTGCACCCTGCTTTAATCCAAAAATAAATATTGGATCAAGTATTATGTTGGCAACTGAACCTACCATTGAACCAACCATTGCCTGAGTTGCAAGTCCCTCTGTTCTTAATATATTACTTGGCACAAGTCCAAAAATAATTGATGTGGCACCTATTGCAATCCATGTATAATAGTCACTTGCATATTGGAAAGTGCCGTCATCTGTCCCCAAAATATGAAGAATCGGCGTTTTAAAAACCATAAGCACTATGCTTACAAATATTCCAAATCCAATAGCTCCCCATATGCAAAAAGCACTGACTCTTTTTGCCTCTTCCAATCTTTTTTCTCCAAAAAGTCGTGAAATTAGTGAGCTTCCGCCTAGTCCAAATATGTCACCAAAAGCTATCATCAAGGTAAACACAGGAACAACAAGAGATACTCCTGCCACAAGTTCCTGAACACCTGTTAAGGCTATAAAATATGTATCCACCATGTTGTAAATCAGTGAAACCATCATACTAAATACTACCGGCAAAGCAAGCTTCATGTATGCTTTAGGAACCGGTGTCTTTTCAAATAAAACATTTTCCATCTTTTTTGTCTCCTTATTTTTAGGAAACTTTTTTGTTGTTTTTCTTTCAAAAAGTTCCCTATTTAAATTTCTTATTAATCAAAAAACATCCACAATCACAGAATAAATGGATTATGGATGTCCGACCGTAGCGCAAATTGCGCCCTATCATATTTAATTATTTAATTTTCCATATTCTTCTTTTGACAAATTAAATACTGCCCAAGCTTTTGGCCAACCTGCATAAAATGCAACGTACCACCAAATTGGAAAACCTAAAATTACGTGCAAAGCCTATCTCTGACCTTGCACGTTTATTATATCTCTTTTATTCAATTATGCCTACTACCTATATTAAATCATAGTCTATGCCTTGTAAGCATTTATTTCTTTTATAAACAAATTAATTGTCTATAATTTTTACAGCAGTACCATAGGCAATCACTTCTGCTGCTCCACTCATTACCTGTGATGAACCGTATTTTACACCAATTACCGCATCTGCGTCCAGTTCTTTTGCCTCATCAACCATTCTCTTAACAGCAATCTGTCTTGCCTCATTTAACATTTCCGTATAACCTACGATTTCTCCACCTACAAGTGTTTTCATTCCTGCCATAAAATCACGACCTACATTTTTGGTCTGAACAACTGTTCCTTTTACCATACCCAATGCTTCTATTTCCGTTCCCGGAATATAATCAATACTTAGCAGCTTCATCTTCTTCTCCTCCATCTATTTCTCTTATTCTGCCTATTAAAACACCAATGATACATACAATGATAACAACCGGAATTGCTACTAAAACTATCAAAAGTCCTAAAGGAATTGGATCAACACTATTTCCCCACAGGAACATTCCAATAAGAAATATCATAAATACTATCATTACTGCTCCTCCGATTATTGCTCCCATTTTCTTCTTCATGTGGATGTCAATTTTGCTAATGTTCATAAAATCTATGCCCTCCTTCTCCATGTTTTCCATAACCCGATTCACTTATAACTGTATCGATACGCCTTATTTATACAGCTTCCATAAGGTGGAAGGTCAATACTTTTTTTAATTCTAATAATATTATTATATACCATACATTACAATATGCAAAGGAAAAAGAGCCGGGCGCCCCAACTCTTTTCTCAACAAATTATGATTTTTATCCTTTTACTGCTCCAACTACAAGACTCTCCTGTACCTGTTTGCTTAAAAAGAAATAAATAATGATAGTAGGTAATGTTGCTATAACCATACCTGCTCCTATTAATCCCCATTCTGTTGAATACTGACCTGCAAGTGACATTATTCCTACTGGAAGTGTTCTATACTGGTCACTGTCAACAAAAGTATTGGCTAACATTAATTCATTCCATGTTCCAAGAAATGTAAATATTGAAGCTGTGGCAATAGCCGGCTTAACCATTGGGAATATTATTTGAATAAAACATTTAAATATTCCACAGCCGTCAATATATGCGGCTTCTTCCATTTCTCTTGGTATTCCTCTATAGAAACCAACTAATATCATAATACTCATTGGCAAAGCTCCTGCTATATATGGAATTATTAGTCCAAGATAACCTCCCTTTAACCCAAGGGTGTCAAGAATCTGGAATAATGGAAGTAATGCTGCCTGAGCAGGTATCATTATTCCTATCATAAATAATCCATAAACAGCATTCTTTAGTTTCCATGTCATTCTGGCAATGGCGTATGCTGCCATTGAAGATATTATTCCTGCCACAACAACGGTAACTACAGAATAAAAAACTGAATTAAGGAAATAACGAATTAAGTTAGATGAACTTAATGCTGTTATATAATTATCCCATCTCCAAACTTTTGGAAGTCCTATTACATTCTCGCCAAATATTTCCGTATTGCTTTTTAATGAAAAAGTTATAAGCCAGTATAAGGGAAACAACTGAGTCAAAGCAATTAAAAGCAACACTATAAATTTTATCTTGCCTATAATATTTTTCTTCTTCATTGTACCCTCCTATACTGCTGAAACATTTTGTTCTGCTTTTTTAAACAATCTGTTTACAATAAATGTAAATATTAAACATTCGATTACTATAAAAAATGCCTGAGCACTTCCATAACCATATAATCCTTTTCTAAACAAATTGTTATACATTAATGTTGCCGGAACCTCACTTATATGATTTGGTCCACCACCTGTCATTACATATACTAAATCAAAAGCTCTAAGTGAACCTGTAATTGCAAAGATTACACAAGTCTTTATTACAGGAACCAGCAGAGGTAACGTGATTTTTCTGTAAACCTGCCATGTTGATGCTCCATCAATCTGTGCAGCTTCATAGTAATCTGTTGAAATTGATTTAATTCCTGCGTAAAAAATAATCATGTGATAACCTATATATTGCCATACAGATGGAATTAACACGGTCATAAATGCATTTTTTGTAAGCCATGAGTGTTCATATTCCGGTACAAAATATCTTATTACAGTATTTATTACACCATAATCACTGTTAAACATTTTAAGCCATAATTGTCCAATAACCATACTTGAAATTACAACAGGTATAAAATATATAGTTCTAAAAAAGTTATCCCCTTTTACACCTTTTGATAATATCAAGGCTAATATTAATGATATTGGTAACTGAATAAATAATGATGCTGACACTAATATTAATGAATTTTTTACCGCCTGTGGAAAATATCTGTCGGAAGTAAATAATTCAATATAGTTTTTTATTCCAATAAATGTTTTACTTCCAATCCCATTGTATTCAAAAAAGCTATATACTCCTGATGTTATCAATGGGATTAGAGTAAATCCTAAAAATAAAAGTAGCGCCGGTAATATGAAAATCAATATGTATTTTTTATTTCCAAGCATTTTTTCCATAACACTACCCACCTCTTACTTCTTATTTGCCGTTGATTGCCGCTTTATGTTCATCAATAAATTCATTTATATCTGCGCCATCTGCAAATAATGTCTGTACCTGTTCGTTATGAACTGCTGCAGGTTCTGCTTCTAAAGATGTATCCCATGCAAGAACACCCTGTTTTCCTTCTGCCAATAAATCTTTAATCTGAATGAATAATGGATTTAACTTACTTTCATCAGCTTTTGTTGTCCATCCACTGAATCCTGAACCTGTTTCGTATGATGCAACACCCATTTTTTCATTAATGTAAATACAGAATTTTGCTGCTTCTTCTTTGTACTTAGTATTATTGTTTACCCAGAATGATTCAACATAACCACCACAGTAATCTGTTGATTCTCCATTTCCGTCAGAAATCATAGGAATCTTTAATGCTACAACTTCTTCAGGGTTAATTGTTGCTGCTTCATCTGTATATACGTTGTTCGCAAACCAGCTACCCATAATTCTCATTGCTGCCTTGCCGTTTTCAAATGCTGCATTGGCGTCATCATTTCCCTGCTCTAATGGATTTTCTCCAAAAGCTCCTAATTTGTATAAGTCTGATACTTTCTGTGCTGCCTTCTTATATCCCTCGTCACCAAATTCTTTTTTACCTGACAGCATTTCATTAACACCTGTAGCTCCTACTTCTCTCAAAGCTAATGCCTGGTATACAAAAGCTGCATTCCATCCGTCCTTTGCACCTGCTGCTAATGGTGTAACGCCGTCAAGAGTTTTTAATTTCTTAACTGCATCTACTAATTCATCATATGTTTCAGGAAGCTTAGCACCTGCCTTGTCAAATAATGTTTTGTTGCAGAATAATGTCATATACCATGAGAACATTGGCGTTGAATATAATTTTCCATCATATTCAAATGCTGATGTTGAACCTTCCACCATTCTTGATTTAACATCATCTGTTAAGTAATCATCTAATGCCATTACTTTTCCTGCGTCAACTAATTTCTTAGCTGTACCTGCACCCCACCAGTAGAATACATCAATGCCCTTTGCATCTCCTGCAAACTCTGCATTAATCTTTGTCTTGTATGCTTCAGTATCCAATGTTTCTGTTTTGATTTTTACATTAGGATTATCTTTTTGGTAAGCCTTAACTGCTTCCTCATATCTACCCTTAAGTTCATTTGTGTCATTTGACCACTGGTGCCATACATTTAATGTGATAGTTCCGTCATCCTTTTTTCCCTCACTCTTACTATCACTGTTTCCGCATCCTACCATAGAGAATGCCATTGTTGATGCTAACGTAACCGCTAACACTTTCTTAAAGAAATTCTTTCTCATTTTGTTTCCTCCTCGAATTTTTATACTGAAAGTATACTTTAGTACAACACCTATCTCAATTTAATATTTTGACCAAAAAAGGTTAAAAATTTTACTAAAATTTCTAACCTTTTTTTTAACACTATACTCTATATTCTTTTACTGTTTGTCCTGTCTGCTTTTTAAAGCAAATACAGAAATAGTGGGAGTCTTTAAACCCTATTTTTCCCGCCACCTCATACACTTTAAGATCCGTCTCCTTAAGAATTTTTTTGCTTGCTTCTATTCTTTTCCGGGAAATATATTCAATAAAACTTACACCATATGTTTTCTTAAATTCCCTACTTAGGTAACTGTCATTTATGTATAAATCGGAAGCGACCTTTTTAAGTGAAAGTTCCGGGTTATACAGATTTCTGTTAACGTAATCCAGTGCATCTTTTATTACATTTGTTCTCTTACCTGAACGCTTTTTTTCATGATAATCACAAACCTGTTTAATGTATTTTATAACACACTCTGATGTATCATCTATGGTTCTTATTTCCCTAACATTTTGGAAAACTTCTTCCTCACTTGCCAATTGATATATGTTTGTTCCATATTTGTTTAATGTAGAGCTTGCCCTTAGGATTATTGTCATTGCCATTAATTTAAGATATTCCTCATCAGGTATTTTTTCTGCTTTAATTATTTCTGTGTAATCAGAAACATATTTTAGTACTTCTTCTCTTCTACAATTAATTATTGCATCTGAAAATTCATCCCAGTCTATTTCCTTTTTTGAACTGTTTTTCTTCATTATTTCCTGATACTCAGAAAAGGTAACAACCTTATTTCTGCCTAATAATACAGAAACACCTATAGCTTTATTTGCCTGGCCATATGCTGCCGGTATTCCATTAAATTCACTGTTTTTTTCACTAACACCAATAGTTGCCGTTATTCCCATATTGTTTAATTTATTATGCAAATCATTAGCGTAATCAATGCATTTACTTACGTCTGTTTTTGTGAAAAACATTACAATATTATGCATAAAATGTATAAAAGAAAGGCTATTCTCATTATTTTGCTTTTGTATAAATTCATACACTTTTTTATAATTTTGATTTTCTTGGGCATCTTTGATTTTTACATTTATGCAAACACATCCATCAACTAAATCACTGCAATTATATGTTTCCAATTTTTTTGTAGCTTCCTCTTCTCCTATACGATTTTCTACTAATCTAAGAAGAAAGCTCTCCCTTAATATATCGTAATTTTTTTCCGCACTTTCTTTAAGCTTTGCTACTTTTGATTCCTCTTCATTGACTTTTGCTATTTCAGTTTTAATTTTAGTCATAACTTCACTTATATCTTTTATGTTGACAGGCTTTAAAAGGAACTCGTCAACTCCAAGCTTAATTGCTTTTCTTGCATATTCAAATTCACGAAATCCGGTTACAATTACTACCCTGCATTTAGGATTTTTTTGTAGCAATTTTTCCGTAAACTGCAATCCGTCCATTCCAGGCATATTAATATCCGTAATTACAATATCAACATTGTGGTAGTTTATATATTCCAAGGCATCCTCTCCTGATGCAGCCTCTCCTACAATATTAAAACCGTTCTCTTCCCAATTATATCCTTTACGGATTAAAACTCTTTCTAACTTTTCATCGTCAACCAATAATACATTTAACATATGTTATTTCTCCATTTTAATCTTTTTGATTGTGACAATTATCTCCGTTCCTACACCAACTTCACTTTGTATAATTACAGGATTTTCTATTCCGTATGTAAGACGAATTCTCTGTATTAAACTATATAAACCAAATCCTGACTTCCCGGTAACTGTTCTTCCTGCAAGTATATCTCCTATTTTTTCATCACTCATTCCCACTCCATCATCTGATACTATGAAAATTATTTCATCTTCCTGCTCAAATACCTTAATTTCAATATTACCTCCTTCGCCATTTAAGCCATGATGTACAGCATTTTCTACCAGCGGCTGTAACAGTAATTTAAGCACTTTTTCATGTTTTACAACATCTTCTATATCATAGCTAATTGCAATCTGGTTTTCATATCTGGTGTTTAAAATTGTAATGTAGCTTTCAATACAACCGATTTCATCTTCTACGCTTATATAATCCAGTCCACTGTTTAAACTATTTTTGTAAAAGTTACCCAATGCCTGTATCATCTGAAAGCATTTTTCATTCTCTTCCATTAAAGCCAATGCTGAAATTGCATCTAAAGTATTATACAAAAAATGAGGATTTATCTGAGCGTAAATTATGTCTAACTTTCCTTTTGCAATTATTCTTTCCTCATCCTTTACTCTCTTCATTAATGCCTTAACTGATAAAATCATATGATTGAAAACTTTTCTTAAATTCGTTATTTCGTTATCATAGTCATCCACAGGCATTGTAATAAATTCCCCATTTTCTACTATCTGCATATGATTTTCTATTTTTCTTAAAGGTTTAAAAATAAGATACGTAAGTAGCGTGGAACACAAAAATACAAAAATAATATTAATTCCCATAATTATTGCAATAATCGTTGAATAATACGGTGCCAAAGATGTAATATCGTCCATTGAAAAAACTCCTACCAGTTTCCAATCCTGTATTCCCATATCCTGACAGGCTACAATACACTCTTCTCCATTATTTTTTACTTCTTTGTATCCTTCATTAATATTTTCTGCTACTTTCGTATACTTTTTGAAATCTCTTTTTTCCTCCTGAGGTTTTATTACATAATTTCCTTTTGAATTAATAATATAAAACTGATTCTTTGAATTTTCACTTACCTGATTAAAATATCCCTGAAGAACAGTGTTATCAAAAGTAATAAGTAGTGTTGCTAAAGGCTTATAATCTTTTTTGTCTAAAATCTGCCTTACATAACACAAATAGTTATTATTTTCATAATATTCTATTGTGCCATCACTTCCCTTATAAAAAAATCCATTGCCACCGGCACTTTGCATTTTCTTATACCAGTCAGCTCCCTGGATGTACTTATTAACTTTTCTTGGTGTTCTTTTATATGAACTGTAACAATTATTATATTGATCAAATATATATACTCCTGAAACATAATCTCCTGATAAAATCATGTTAAAAAGACTTTTGGTTATGTTCTTCTGATAATTTAGATCAATATTAGCTGAATTAATTTGTCTTAGAGAATCCTGTACAATATCATCAAAATATATATACGTAGAAAGCTGCGTAACATTTTCAAACACTAATGCTAAGTTTCCATGAAGTGCGCTAACTGTCTGAACACCTGCTTTTCCGATTTCTTCCTTAGTATACTTATTATTAACAGCCCATATCATTGAAAAAGTCATAACAAATGATAGTAGCAAAATTAATATATATGTAAATATAATCTGTGTTCTTATTTTGGATTTTTTCCAATATTTTATAATTTTTTTCAACTTTTTTCTGCTCCATAATTTTTTGTAAATCCGTATCCTTCTATACTCAACTATAACCTATCCTTTCAAGTTGTACAACTTAAAACCAGACATTGAAATTTTTCTTTTTTTTTAGATAATTTTTTCTTTTCCGTACTTATCTTGTTAATTATATATTACTAATTTATTTGAAACGTCTCAATTGATTTTTTTGACTTAAAAAGGTTAAAATTTTTACTAAGAAATCTAATTAGTAAAAATATCTACCTTTTTGTTTAAAAATACTCAATATATCCTTATAAATAACAGGAAGGGAGAGCCTGGCATGCCAGACTCTCCCCTGAAAAGTGTATATATTGTATTTTTACTTAATTGTAACTTTTACTTTCTTGTAAACACCATTTTGTGCATATGCATAAATTGTGCACTTACCTCTCTTTAGGGCTGTTATTTTACCACGCTTTGACACTGTAGCTATTTCAGGATTACTTGATTCGAAACTTACCTTTCTATGTTTTTTAATCTTAACATTTTTGCTGTCTGCAATCTGTTTTACTTTAATCTTGAATTTTTTTCCAAGTAAAAGTTTTACTTTAGTCTTATTTAATTTTAAAGATTTACAATTTCCTACTTTTCCACCTTTAGTTGCTACATGAATCAATTTTGATGTAGCCAAGACCTCACCTTTATCATTCTGTGCAACTACAAGATATTTGTAATATTTACCTTTCTTTAATTTATTAGCTGTAAATGTCTTCTTGCTTACTTCTTTAATCTTCTTATACGATGTGCCACATTTAGCTCCATATATAACATACCTTGTTGCTCCGGACATCTTCTTCCAAACAAGCTTAACTGACTTCTTAGTTGTTTTCTTTACTCTAACACTAAGTTTTGCAAATGTAGAATCTGCAAAATCCTTATCATCCTTCTTTTCCAGAATTTCTTTTTCCATCTGTTCAGCTGTTTTGTAAGTGCTTGATGTTTCCACAGATATTGCTGCACCATTATTTGTAGTTGTTTCCTGTTCTGTATCTTTCGTTGTTGGCGCTACTGTTGTTGGCGCTGTCGTTGTTGGCGCTACTGTTGTTGGCGCTACCGTTGTTGTTGGTGCTGCTGTTGTTGTTGGTGCTACCGTTGTTGGCGCTACCGTTGTTGTTGGCGCTACTGTTGTTGGCACTACCGTTGTTGTTGGCGCTACTGTTGTTGGCGCTACCGTTGTTGTTGGCGCTACCGTTGTTGTTGGTGCTACCGTTGTTGTTGGTGCTACCGTTGTTGTTGGCGCTACTGTTGTTGTTGGTGCTACCGTTGTTGTTGGGTGATTTCCATCATCAACATAGTTATACGTAATAGATGTTATTCTTGAGTGTTTGTTTCCTTTTACAGTTGCAACACCTATTTCATATTCTCCTGATCCTTTTGTAAATACTGTGTAATCTAAATTAACATTTCCATCAACTACATTTTTAACGCAAACTCCATTAACGTAAACATTATATGAATCTGCTCCATCTACTCTTGCCCACGCAAAATAGTATGGTAACTGCGCATTTCCTGCCCATACAAGCCCTTCCGGTGTCTTAATACTTTCATCAACACTTGGATCTACTTCCGGCGCTACTGTTGTTGGCGCTACCGTTGTTATTGGCGCTACTGTTGTTGTTGGCGCTGGTTTTGTCTCAACTGACACTTTTTCAACATCAGATATTTTTGAAATAACCCAATCCGTTAATTCTTTGTCATTAATATTGAATCTAAATACTACATACTGCTCGCCTGTCACTTCCTGATCAACAATTTTTTTAAATCCAATATCTGTCTTATTCATTGGATATCCTGGACAATTTCCACCATTTGTTTCTACTGCCTGCTTATAAAAAGCTTCTGCCTCTGTTTTTCCATTAAGTATTTCATAATATACAATTGCACTATTGACATCGTCTTTTGCAATGAAATTTAACTTTCCATTTTCATCAACATATGCTCCTCTTTGTATTCTTGATTCAGGGCTTTTTTTAATATCATAATATAGGCGAAGAACTAATTTTCCTTCTGCTATTACTATTCCCTTAGTCACTGAGTTTTCGCTAAGAATATAACCATCATACTCCTTTTCCTCTGCAGAAACCTCTGTACCGATTATAGCTTCTATTCTCTCAGTATCTTCAGTTACAAGGTCATATCCGCTTTCGTCTTCTTTCTGTTTATAATACTCTACCGTATACTCGGATATAGTTGACTCATCAAGGAACTTTGCATACAGTACTAAATTTTCTGCTGTAGAATCTGTTATTTCCGTTATCTGATTCTGATACTTATCATCTGTATACCAACCAAGGAACTTATAACCTTCTCTCGTTGGATTATTAAGTTTTATTGAACTTCCGAATCTATAACCGTTAGGGTTTGCATCATTGTTTGTTCCATCGTTTAATTCATACTGAATTGTATAGCTATTACGTTTATAATATACCTTAACCGTAGCTGTATTGTCTTCTTTTACAACTGTTGTAAGTATATTATTGCTATTTCCATTATCATATGTAAATCCCGTAATGTTCTCTGGTTCATACGTATAACTTGTAGTTCCCTCTTTTACGCTAACCTGTTTTTCCTGCTTTTCGTATCCGGTTCCCTCATAATTTTCAAGATATATTTCCACGTTAACTTTTGAAGTATTTCCTAGCAATTCACTTTCATCAACATTTGGATTTGAACCGTTTCCTGTTTTTGGTCCAACATAACTTGAATTAGCTGGTACATCAACATATGTATTATCTGTAAAATATACTCTCTTTACTTCATCAGTATGATTTTCTGCAACATATGTTTTGTTTCCATCCTTGCTCAATACTAGTGAAAGTGGCTCACTGCCTGTAATGGAAAAATCCTGATTTCCATACTTCTGTAATGATGTTATATATGAAAGTGTATGTGCCCTTGATTCACCGTTTTCAACTTTTCCATCATCGCTCATATCCCATCTTGCAAGGGCACCATCCGGATCATAATAAGCATAATACTCTGCTACTACATCCTGATTAGTCTTTGGATCTGTAAGCATGTCAACTTTATTGAAATTATTGCAAATCTGTTCTTTATTAGAAACAAAATGTTTCCACTGATTACTGTTTTCATCTATACTGTCTACAACGTTTTTGACTTTATCCTTATATTTTCCCATATAAAGTGTTGCCCCGGAAATTGGTAACATTGTAATTGTAGTTACTTCAATAGAGTTTTCTGTCCACCATGCTGTATGATCATAGCGACCACCAAATAATCTTGTAACTGTCTGAATATTATAATTACCTGCATCTTTATATTTTTCTGTGAAAATTTCATTATGCACATCATAATAATAGTCTTCAATTGCAGCTATTTCAGTTGTATACATGTAAATACCCGCATCTCTAATTGTAGTATTTCCAACTGCTTCTCCCCATAAGATTAATGATGCCCATGCATTAATTGACTCAGATGATGATTCCTGGTTATTTCCACCTGAAAGACCACCCTTCTTGTCAACTAACTCTCCATTCTCATCAAATTCATAATTAGCCACACCTGATGCCCATGAATGACCTTCATAAATATCAAAGTTTCTAAGGAATGGATACTTAGTAGGACTGTTGGCATTATAACCTTTTCCGTCACGATTAACATTAGCAATATCACCAATCATCTCATAAACCATTCCGCCCCATTCTTTAGCCCACTGTGGATCTTTCATTGCAACTGCTGCAGCTGCCTTAATCCAATATCCATAATGAAAATGATGGTCATTAACCTGCTTGTCTGAATCATATGATGATGGATAGCCTATTAATGTTCCATAATTTTCATCATAATAGAAATAGCTATCCTTGTAATCACCACTTATATATGCCTGATATGGATCAAACCAGAATTCAAGATAGTTTTCTACTCCTTCTACCATTTCATTTGTTATATTCTTCATATCCGCATCATCACCATCTAGCTGACCTGAAAGCCATATTGCATCTGATAATGTATTAAGATTCTTTCCTACCCAATATGTGTCAAATCCACCATACTGACCTTCCAAATTGCAAATCCACTTAGGATCTTCTTTGTTTTTTCTATAATCATAAAGATATCCTAACTGCTGCTTAATATTTCCAATTGTATTTTCGTCAGTTGTAACCGGCAATGAAGATAAAATTCCGTTGTATTGCATTTCAGTTACATAACTTGTTCCAACAATCGTTTTCATTGTTCCACGAATTGTGTTGTATGTATAGTTAGTATACTTAGAATTAGAATAACGCCACTGATGAGGATATAGTGCCATAATAGTATCTCCACCTATGCTTCCATTCTCCATATTCTTTGTTGTTACATTATATTTAGTAACGACCTTAGAAGAATTCTTTAAATATTCCCACTGTACCTTTGTATCTGTAATAAAGTTAAATGCATATTTTTCATATAAAGAAAATGCTTCATTGCTTCCATCAGGAAGTATTGCTACAGACATATAGTTTTTTCCTGAAGGCATCTTTGCTGTAAGTTTTCCACCTGCATTAATCCATGTTGTACCTGATGGTGCTGCTAACATGTAATAATGTATTTTTCCATCTTTTTTATTTTTTAAACTTACACCGATTATATTTGAAGATGTTGTATTTTTTACTATTGCAAGGTCTGTTGCACCTGCACCAAGTGAAATTGTTGGTGTAACATTATCAAATATATAATAGGCATATGGAGTTCCCTTTGCAATAATTGAACGCATTGAACTATTGCCTGCATTATCTGCCATTACAATTTCATAACTCCAATCTGTTGTTTTATCCACCTTAGCATCTTTAGCTGAAAAATTTTCACCACCAACAACCATTTCTACTGTATCATCATTTAATAAACTTTCTACTGTTGGTTCACCGTCAACATAAGAAGTACTATCTACTACAGCCGGTGATGCCATCTGCATACCATTACTTGCAGCTCTATATGCAAGAGGATGTGCATACAATGACTCTGAATACTGGTCAAATACAACTGAACTTGCCCAGTCATTTGTTGGAACAGTTCCAACTGTCTCTTTATAATTGTCAGTTAAATAAACCTTTGATGGAGGTAATGATTCTTTTCTATCTGTCCAGTTTACTCCCCAGTCGTCAGTTCTAACTCCAAAGACTTCTTTCTTATATCCGCCTTTGTCAATCATTACCGAATTGTTCTCATCAAAAAAATCTCCTGTTGCCGCTTTTATGTTTATTGCAGTAAATGGTATGCTTGTTGCTAGCATTGTAATCGAACAACATAATGCTATTGATTTTTTTAGTGCTCCTTTTTTCATTTTAATCTCCTTTTTGTAATCTAAAAACGAAATTTTCGTTTCTTCTTACATAAGAATATACTTATTTTTGTTCTCTCGCAATCTATTTTTTTGACAAAAAAGGTTAAAAATTTTACTTTTTACACTATTTTATGTTAAATAACTGGAAGTCATATAATCTAAGTGTTCCAACTCCATCATCAGGTGTAAATATTTTATATTTAACTTTATTCCTGACACTGTACAGCATCATACCCTGTTTCACCTGTTCTTATTTTTGTGGCACTGGCAACAGGGTAACTGAAGATTTTTCCATCACCGAACTCCCCTGTGTAAGCCGCTTTTTTTATTGCTTCTATTGTTTTTTCCGCCCACTCTTCTGAAGAAACAACAATCTCAAATTTAATCTTTGGCTGCATCTGTGGCTCAACTTCCATACCACGGACAATTTCTTTATAGCCTCTCTGTAAGCCACATCCCATTACCTGAGATACTGTAAGACCATTAACTTCTATCTCCATTAATGCATTTTTTACATCTTCAAATTTTTCTTCTCTAACAATTGCATCTATTTTCATTATCATAGAATATCATCTCCTCTTAATTAATTACTGATCCATACCATTAAAACTTGGATATGCATTTTCACCGTGCTGTGATATATCAAGTCCAATTCTTTCTTCTCTATCTGTTACTCTAAGTGTTGTAAATATTCTTACTATTGCTACACAAATTAAGGTTCCCACAACTGCAATTACAATTGTAATAAGTATTCCTTCTATCTGTGCTACAAATAACCTCCATTCGCCATAAACTAATCCGTCCCATTTTGCTACTGGATTAATAGAACTTTTTCCAAATATGCCTGTTGCGATTCCTCCCCATATACCACCTATTCCGTGACAACCAAATGCATCTAATGCATCATCAATTTTTAATTTTTTCTTTATAAGTATAACTCCATAATAACATATTGGGCTGACAAGAGCACCAATTATAAAAGATGACCAAATTGGAACAAATCCTGCTCCCGGTGTGATAGCTACCAGACCAATTACCAAACCTGTTGAGGCTCCTACCAAAGTTGTTTTTCTGTCATTTATTATATCTAGTAACATCCATGATAACAATGCTGACGCCGATGCAATAGCTGATGTCATAAATGCATGCGCCGCAAGTCCGTCTGCTTTCAAGGCACTTCCTGCATTAAATCCAAACCATCCAAACCAAAGTATTGTAGCCCCTAATACAACAAATGGAATATTATGTATTCTGTATGTCGCTCTCTCATAACCTTTTCTTCTTCCAAGAATAATTGCAAGTACCAATGCTGTTATTCCCGAACTGATATGTACAACATCTCCTCCTGCAAAATCTACAGAACCTAATTCTGCCAAAAATCCCCCTTGCCCCCATACCATATGTGCTAACGGATAATAAACTATTATTGACCATATTGCCACAAATATGAATAAAGCTTTAAACTTCATTCTTCCTACAACAGAACCTGTAATTAACGCCGGTGTGATAATTGCAAACATCATCTGAAATGCACAAAATACTAAATTAGGAATTGAATCTGAATAAGGTCCAGTGCCCCATCCAACTCCTTCTAAGCCAAACCATCTGAAATCTCCTATTATTCCACCATGATTTCCACCAAATGCTAATGAAAATCCAAACAATGCCCACATAACAACAGCTAATCCCATAATCATAACTATTGCCATCATAGTGTTAACTACATTTTTTCTTCTTACTAAACCTCCATAGAAAAATGCCAACCCCGGTGTCATAAAAAATACCAAAGCCGCACAAGTCAACATAAAACCTGTGTCTCCTGCATTCATGCAATAATACCTCCTGCTCTTTTAACATATTTTTCTTAATTCTCATCTTGTGTACCAAAACATTTCAATGCCATAAATTTCAGTCCAAGTATTTATGACATCGAAAAAGGCGCCTGGCCATAAAGCCAAACGCCCTTGTTTGTTGACGTGAAGTCTATCATTTATTAAGTGAAAACACAAGTATATATTTTATTTTTTTAATTATCTAATGAATTTATTTAATTATTTTAAGTTTTTACTTAATTTTGTTTAGTCCCTTTCCAATGCCTATTGCAATCTTCTTTAACGTTTTGCTTGAATGGTCGCTTCTCTTATCTCCCACTTCCAAATCTACAGATGGTATTGTTGAGTAAGAAGTCTGAGTAAGATCTATTGCCATGGAACCACTGCCATAAATTTTAACACCGGCACTTCTCATTCCGTTTACAAGGTTCTTTCCTAAATTATTGTGTTTCTTCCAATTCTTTGAAACAGGATACATGCTTCTATATTTGTTGTTGTTAGGAACACTAATATAGAAAGCTCCTTTATTAGAAGATGTTGAATCATAATGTAATGCAATATGGTAATCCGCATTATTATTAGCAAAAACTGTTCTTGCTATATTATCTAATTGTGCATCATCGCTTTCTCTAACCATAAGAACATTATAGCCTTCTTTTAAAAGCTGTTTCTTAACAGTCATTGCAAGCTTAAGTGTGGCTGTTGCCTCCCTTGTGCCATCGGCTAGAGTTGTTCCGCCATTAATAGATGTAGCAGTTATGGCTCCCTGGCTTGTACTTCCTCCTGTAACCTTGCTACTTCCATCAGGATGACATAAAGTTTTAACACTTTCTCCACCTTTTGTTCCGTGTCCTGCATTAACACATACTGTTTTGTTTTTCTTTTTAGCTGCATTAGAGAAATATAATGTAGGTGAATCAGTATGAATCTTTGAATTTTTTGCAAATTCCCACTTAGTATTCCATGCAATAACTTCTGCTACATTACTCCACTCAGAATAATATTTTTTATTATTCTTTTTTACGTAAGCACTAACACGAACATAATAGTTCTTAGACTTATTTACTTTTGCAATCTTAGTCTTTGTCTTTGATGCACTTTTTACATTTTTGTTTTTTACGTTCTTGAAATCCTTATCATTAGAATACTGGATTCTATAGCCATTAGCCTTTTTATTCTTTTTCCATGAAACAGAAATAGTTCCTGACTTTCTTGTTACCGTGTCTATGCTAATCTTCTTAACATTAACTTTAACATTAGTCTTGTTTGTTGTCTGCTTATTTGTTACCTGTTCATTTGTCTTAACTACAGCATTTGATATGGTTGGATTCGGCGTGGTAGTTTTTGGAATATCCGCATAACTATTACCTGTTCCTTGGAAAAACACTACCGTAGCTATAATTAATGTAAAAGCAACTATTTTATTAACTACTCTTTTACTCATTTGTACCTCCTGAAAATTGTAAATATCTGTAATTTAATTATACCATTTTTTTGTTTTATTGTTTATTTTAATATATCTTATATTTTTTCTTTTCTTAAAGGCAATTTCATTGTAAAATAAATATAATGAAAACGACAGAAAGGAGCGAATACATGAAAAAAAAGCTTAGTATTCTGCTATGTTTAACACTATTAATTCTTAGTGGTTGCCGTGCTTCGGGAAATACTATCCGATTCGGTGCCGCTGATATTGGTGGTATGTATTACTCTTTTGCTAACACTTTTACTGAACTGGCAAATGAGGAATATGAAAATTATAAATTTGAAGTTAGAACCACTGCAGGTTCATCTGCTAATCTGCGACTTTTATCTGACAACTATATTGAGTTAGGTATTGCCCAAGCTGATTTGCTTGACAACGCTTACAAGAAGAACAGCAATCTGCGTGCCATTGCAGGATTATATACCGAAGCATGTCAGCTTGTTGTAAAGGCTGATTCAGATATTAAATCAATTAACGACCTTTCCGGTCATACAGTAAGTATTGGAGCAGAAGAATCAGGTACTGAATTAAACGCCAATCAGATATTGGAATTTTCAGGTATGCCTTCTTCCATTGTTACAACTAAGAATATGGATTACATTGATGCTGCTAATAGCCTTAAATCAGGTGACATTGATGCGTTCTTCTGTACAGCCGGATTAAAAACTACAATTATTGATGAGCTTTCAAAAGAATGTGACATTCGCATTATTCCTATTGATGACACAGTTATCAACAAAATGCTCACATATTCAAGTTCTTATAGTCGTTATACTATTCCTGCCGGAACATATAAGGGACAGGATGAAGATATAAACACTATTGGAGTAAAGTCTGTTCTTATAACATCAGACTCTATTTCAGAAGCTCTTGTTAAACAGCTTACGCAAATGCTCTTCAAGAAATCAAAAGAACTCCAGTATTCAACATCCCTGGATCTTCAGATTGATGAAAAATTTGCCACTGACGACATTACAATTCCTTTTCATTCAGGTGCAGAATCCTATTATAAAGAAAAAGGAATTAATCTAAATACACAATAATTAACAGAAAGGGTAAATAATGAAGATTCAATTGGATATGTACCAAACGTTAGCTGTTGCTGTTTTGGTACTTTTACTTGGAAATTTTTTAAAGAAACGAATTAACTTTTTGGAAAAATTTTGTATTCCTTCTCCTGTAATCGGAGGACTTTTGTTCGCCATTATGACATGTATTTGTTACACAACAGGAATTGCTGAATTTTCCTTTGATGACACTTTACGGGAAGTTTGTATGGTATTCTTTTTTTCATCTGTAGGCTTCCAGGCAAATCTTAAAGTTTTAAAAAGCGGTGGTAAATCACTAATTGTCTTTCTTGGACTTGTTATCGTATTGATACTTCTCCAGAACGTTACTGCCGTAGGACTTGCCAAAGCTTTAGGACTTGATCCTCTTATTGGAATGTGTACAGGTTCAATTCCAATGGTTGGTGGTCACGGTACAGCCGGAGCTTTTGGTCCTGTACTTGAAGATTTCAACATCAGTGGTGCTACTACAATATGTACAGCTGCTGCCACATTTGGACTTATCTTCGGAAGCTTAGTTGGTGGTCCTCTTGGCAAACGTCTTATTGAAAAACATAATCTTCTTGATACTGTTTCAACAGAAGATGACAGCTTACTTGTAGAAGATGAAAAGAAACATGAACGACATACTAATATGTATCCTGCTGCTGTGTTCCAGCTTATTCTTGCTATTGGACTTGGAACTATTTTTTCAATGTTCCTTACACAGACAGGACTTACATTTCCTATTTATATTGGTGCCATGCTTGCCGCTGCACTTATGAGAAACATTTGCGAATACACAAACATTACTACTATTCACATGGGTGAAATTAACGACCTTGGTGGTATCAGCCTTTCATTATTCCTTGGAATGGCTATGATTACTTTAAAGCTTTGGGAACTTGCTTCTCTTGCTTTACCACTTGTTATTTTATTAGCAGCTCAGGTTGTTTTAATTTGTGTTTTCACTTATTTTGTGGAATTTAACATTATGGGAAGAGATTACGATGCCGCTATTCTTGTTTCAGGAACTTGTGGTTTCGGTATGGGTGCTACACCTAATGCCATGGCAAACATGCAGGCAGTTTGTGAAAAATATGTTCCTTCAGTAAAGGCATACCTGCTCATACCACTTGTAGGAAGTTTGTTTGCTGACTTTCTTAATAGTTTAGTTATTACATTTTTTATTAATATATTATAATTTTGAGGAGTAAAATATGTTTGAGAAATTGAGAAAATTTTTTGAAGCAAAAAAAGAACAGCATGAGTATAATTACAATGTTACGTTCGACAATGTAGCCATTCCTGAGGTTCACACTCACAAATCAGATAAGCACGAAGAGGAAAAACCTAAACACTCTCCGATAAACTATGAAAATGTAGCTATACCGGAAGTTCATATTCGTACAAAGAAAAATAAATAATATTATATGGATTTTCAAAAATCCTTAATTAAATTCTAAAAGTCCGCTATCATTTTGCGTCTTGATAACGGACTTTTTTTATTTTAGTATGTCCTTCCAACCTTCTACTATTTCTTCCAACTCATAAGAAGTTCCTTTTCATTTGTATCATTATCTAGCCATATAAAATCACCTTCAAACTATATTTTTTCAATTATAGCTTGAAGGTGATTATTTTTAAAGTTACTATTAATTTTAATAGTGATTGTGTATCGGATGTAATAGTATTATTTTTTTGTCTTTACCTTTATCGTCTTGGACCAAATTCCACCAATTTTCTTATATCCTTTTAGAGTGGATACGTCAGTTGTAATACTATATCTTATGTAGTAAGTTGTGTTAAGCTTTAGCTTTTTAATTGCCCTAAGTCCACCGCCCTTTTTATCCCATACAGTTTTAGCATTCTTAAATGATTTATTTTTTGAATATTGAACAATATCAACAGGTATCAGCATTTTTTCAAAGGATATCTGTTTTTTCTTTATATTAAGACGCTTTTTTTTCATCTTTGGTGGTCTGTTGTCCAACGAAAGAACTATCTGTGTAGCTTCTGTTGCTCCTGTTTTATAATTTGCTGCAATATTCACCAGAATAATATTTCTGTTATTTTTAAAATAAGATCTGTTTACAGTAATTGATGTTTTCTTATAATCGGTCTTTTTAAAGAAAGCTTTCGAGTTTTTCCCTATACCGGTATATGTAATGTTATAACCTGTACATCCAGGAGACTTAGACCATGACAATACATATTGATTATTTTTTACATTGCTTACAAAAAGATTTTTTACTTTAGTTTTCTTTTCAACCAGCTCTACATCTGTCAAATATTTGGTTCTAACATAAGCTCTTTCACTGTTAAACCATACCGTGGTCCAATTTGAATCACTTTCCTTTGGCAATGTTTCTATCTCTGCATTTGCCTGAAGAAACCCTACAACATTGTCATTATTCGACTCATCCTTTGATTTTCTAACACCAATTTCCTTTAATGTTTTCAAGTTATAAACTTTTTTCATTACCGCGTCATTTGGCACTTTTGTTCCATTTTTGTAAAGGTTTATGTACTTACTTTTTACATAATAGTAACCATATCCGTTCATTAGATAGTTGGTACTGTTGTTCCCCTGGAATATAACTTTGTAATACAAATCATCTGTATCTGGTGTATTAGAATAAAGTCTTCTTGTGGTAACTATATATATTTTTTGGTTTACTCCTACTCTGTATACATCACCACTGTCTGCTGTTCCCGGTATTGGACTAATACCAATAAATCCACATGTTACTTTTCCCTCAGCAACATATTTAATATTTGTACCTTCTGGTATACGGTTATATTCTTTGTCAAGATCAATCCAGACATTGTTTCTGGATGTTCTATAAAATCCTGGTGGATGTGAAGCTTGTAATAAATATTGGGCACACATAACCGGTGCTCCTGTAAAACTTTTATATCCGTTACTCCAAAAAGTAACAGTATACTTATCATATACTACCACCTGTAAATTGGCTGTTTCGCTTTCCAGATACGCACCGTTAATCCATGTGAAATTTTGATATCCTATAACACTTGAATACAACACCTTTAAATTTTCAATATTGTCCTGTGGCAGATACTTAGGATCTACTGTTTTACCCTGAATCTTTGTTCCTGCAGGTACTACATCCATGGCAATATGATTTTTCCAATGTGCCACATTGTCAGGACCAACCAGATATGCCCTACCTATTACTTTTATATTTGGACATGCCTGATTAATAAATTCAGTATGATATCTTGACACATCTCCCAGTGCATAGACAGACTCTCTCATACATCTCATTCCAATAAGAAAAACTGCAAAAAACATAAAACCACCAATCATCATCTTAAAATGCCTTTGGATTTTGCTCATACACATCTCCTTTCTCTACTTTAGTTTTGTGTTCCGTTCACTAATGTCTTACATCTCTTAATGCATAAACATTGTCTATTTGTCTAATAACTATTATATCACTTTTATGCTACTTTTTCACTTGCTTTATTATCTATGCATGTAACCCTAAAATAAAATTTTGGCTTAAGAGATTGTCAAAGATTTTTTCTTTTTCCCAGCCTTGTATCCCGGTTTGGAATGCATGATTACGGCACATAGATTTAATTCTTTATTCATGTATTTATGCATGGTGGTATTGCTTAATTCATAGCCATAACGTTTGATGAAAATGCGCATAGCCCTATATCCTATAACACGATTATTGTTATGGTACACATATTTTATAAGTTCAAAAATGTGTTCCAAACGTTTGTGATATTCACGCTTGGCATCTTTTTCGTTAAGAAGTTGATTTAATCTTCGTATTTCCTTTGCGTCATTAGACTCGGATGTTGTATCGGTGGTATAAAGGCATTCTTCCCTGTATTCGTTAGCCCACTTGCTAACGGAACTTTTTGCAACATTGAATTCAACAGCAAGTTGATGTATCGATCTGTCGCCTGCCATATAGGCTTTAACTACTTCTTTTTTGAAGTCTTCGCTGTAACGTATTGACATAATTATGTCCTCCTTGTTTGAGTAATATTATAATATATTATTCGAACAAGGTGTTACAAATTTAGTTTACCACTACGGAAGTTTTTTTCATTTTTTAACATACTCATCTTATTTCCCATGCCCTTTCATTTCAGGTATGGGATTTTTTCTGTCCTTCATGATAACAAACTTTCCTATAAAGTAAACAAGAGCTATAAGCTCATTTCATGAACTTACAGCTCCATCAATTATCATAGAATGTCTATTTACAGACTTTATTTCACAGTCTCCTCTCATCTAGGGAGAGCTTGCAAACTCTTATTGTAAATAATTCTATTTTTTTATAACAAAAGTTCCAGATTCTCTCCATTTTCTTCACATGTGCAAGTCATAATAAAATCCATACCAACCAAATTTCCAAAATATCTGTCTCCACCAAATTCATATTCTAATTGATTTCCCCAATATATGCTCTGATTATTCAAGAATTTAACTTTTTTCACCACTTGACAACGATATGCCAAATCGCCTCTTATTACATATATTCAATGTTTTCAGCGTGTCTTTCAGGAATAATGCTTTTATAAATTTCCATAATTTTTTCAAAAAATATAGAGCCTCATTTCTGTTTTCAAAATCAAGGTCATTCAATATTACTCTATCCAAGAAATTTTTTCTCCTAAACTGAAATTTGTGCCGTTTATTCCTTATCTAATTTGCTTCTTAATTCCAAAATATCATTTCTGATTTGTTCAATAACTATCTTAAATTTCTCATCGCTTTTTCCTGTTGGATCTTCAATTCCCCAATTATCATCAAACGGTCTTCCAATAAATGGACATCCTACATTGCAACCCATAGATATTGCAATATCCGGATCTGGAATATCATTAATAAGCTTACTATGCTGTCCCTCTGCTTCCATATCTATTCCATGCAATTCCTTCATGATACGGACAGCGTCCTGGTTAATCTGTGGTTTTGTTTCTGTTCCTGCTGAATAACTTTCAAAAACATCTGATGCTAAATGACGTCCAAGTGCCTCTGCAATCTGACTTCTACAAGAATTATGTACGCAAATAAAAGCTATTTTTTTCTTACTCATAAAATGGACACCTCTCTTTTATACACTGTTTATTGTGTTCTATCTTTTGAATTATTATAGATTATAATTCAAAACGTATCAATGACATATATACTAGACTAGTACATACATTTAATAACTTTAACCTTAACCGTTACTGCTTCTTAATAACATAAGTAATATTTCTAAAATCACAATATCCTAATGTATAATTTGAGTAATGGAAATTTATTTCAAGACAAGCTATTAAAATGTTAAAAATGCCACTATTATCATTAATATAAGATGGTGTCCTCTTTGTTTTCTAATTATATAATTTCTACAAAGCATTTAAGGAATACTACCAGATGACTCCACGAGAATACCTAAATTGATTTATTTGACAGGTCGGCTGTTGGTTCATTTAGGATTTTGTACTCGTTAAGTAGAAATCTTTCTTCACCATTCCACAATGCTTTACTTACTTCAGAATTTGGAAGTGATAGATTTTACATATTTTCTATATAATCAATTGCCTGTGATAAGTCCTCTAAAACCACTTCTGCCTTGTCTTTGTGAGCCTGACTTGGTTGTAGCATATCAGGAACGCAAATAACCGGAATATTTCCATTGTACGCTGCATCAATTCCTGCTTCAGAATCTTCAAAAACCACAGCTTCTTCCGGTGTTGCTCCAAGCTTCTTGCACGCTTTGAGGAATATTTCGGGATTTGGTTTCCCTATATTAACTTCATCTCCACAAATCGAATCATCTAAATAGTCAGTTAGTTTCATTTTGTTAATTATTAAATCCACTTTATCTCTGTTACTCGATGATGCTAAAATAGTTTTGCAATTATTTTCTTTTAAATATGTTAATAATTTAATCAACCCTTTCTTTAGGGCAACTCCTTCTTCTTTGATTTTATCTGCACACATTGAATAAACTTTTTCGATGCATAAATCTGAATCAAAATCTTGTCCATATTCATCCTTTAATAATTTCTTACAATCTCTTAAAGTTCTTCCTGTCATTGTTACATAAAACTCTTTTGTAATTGAAAGCCCTAACGTAGCCATATATATTTTATATACATCAAGTGTCAATCTTTCGCTATCAATCATTAATCCATCCATGTCAAATATTGCTGCTTTAAACATTTTTATCTCCCTTATCACAAGGTACATATCCTACAACCTTTTTACCAACATGTTCTCCAAAGAAGCTAATAAGTGGCCCTGCAAAGAATCCAAAGAAAAATGTTGCCACACCCACTGTTGCTCCAGTAAAATATCCTATTGCAATAGCTGTACAATCATATACCATTCTAACATACCTGTATTTTATTTTTCCGTTTGATTTCATTTCAAAAACCTGACCTAATCTGTCCCACGGAGCTGCTCCAAGATCGCATGACATATAAATTCCGCAACCACAAGCTGCAATTAACACTGCAACTGATAACAATATAATTCTTAGAACCATTTTGTCCGCAAAATTTTCTGCATTAATACCTAACTTATCTGTCCAAAAAACATTAAACTCGATCATATATCCCAATAAAACCATATTAATAATAGCACCAATGCCAAAGCTTCTTCTATCAAACACAAAAATAATAGCAAATAATACTATATTAATCAATAACTGATATGTTCCTAAGCTTATTGGCAAATGACTACTTACACCTAAGTTCATGCATGTAAACGGGTCAGTTCCAAAATCAGCTGCATACAAAAATGAAATTCCGAAACTTATAATATAATTACCAAGAAAAGCCATTATTACTCTTCTTATCAGGTTATTTTCTTTCCAATTCATATATATATCCTCATATAACCTAATTGTTTAATATTAAGCTCTCAGATTATACATTCCTTTCTTTTTTATAAAAAGAACTGCTTAATTAAAAACAGTTCTTTTTATTATAATGTTTATCTTTGTCTATAAGTTTTGAAAGCTTCCAATACTACATCTATGTCCTCATCTTTCAACATCTTTGGTCCACCTGCAAGTAAAGTATTATAATATATATTAGCAACAAACTCTATCTGCTCTGCTATATCCATAGCATACGAAATGTTCCCTGCACAAGCCAATAATCCATGATTTCCCAATAAGCATGCATAATTGTCACCCATTGTTTCATATGCTGCCTCAGCTAATTCATATGATCCAATCGTTTTATATGGTGTACATGGAACTTCTCTTCCTGAATATGCAATTAAATAATGCATTGGTGGAATAGATTTACCCATTGTTGCAAGGGTAACAGCATATCTTGAATGTGTATGTACAACTGCTTTTATTTCCGGTCTTTTCTGATAAAAAATTCTATGCATATCTAATTCACTTGATGGCTTAGCTGTTCCTTCAACTTTTTCTCCTTCCGGTGTGCAAATAACAACATCCTCAGGGGTTGTCTTATAGTAATCCATGCCACTTGGAGATATAGCAAAAAGATTTTCTTTTTCATTATATATGCTTATATTTCCAAAAGTTCCTACAGATAAGTTTCTCTCTAACAATTGCTTTCCGTACTCTACAACCTGTTCCCTTTCTTCTTTTAATAACATATTGAACCTCCTTTAAAACTTTCTATGCTTCTAGATCTTTTTCATTAACAATACGATTTGTAACACCTGTTTCAAAATATCTGTCTAGCTCAGCCATTAATAAAAATGGTGATTTTGGAACTGCATCTTCTGACATTCCGGCAATATGTGAAGTCAAAAGAACGTTATCCATTTTTATTAAAGGACTGTCTGATGGAATTGGCTCCTTTTTAACTACATCAAGGGCTGCTCCTTTAAAATATCCTTTCTGTAAAGAAGTAATAAGTGCATCTTCATCAATCAGACCGCCTCTTGCTGTATTAATAAAGTAAGCTGTTTTTTTCATTAATTTAAAATAGTCCTCATTTATAATCCCTTCTGTCTCCGGAGTTAATCTTAAATGTACTGAAACGATATCCGCTTTTTTAAATACATCCTCCATCGTTTCAACTTTTTTGATAAATCCAAGTCCCTGTTGAGCCAATCTTTCTTCTGACACAAAAGAGTCATAAGCAATAATTGATACTCCCAAAGCATTAAGTCTTCTTGCAATAGCTGCTCCCACGTTTCCTATACCAACTAATCCTACCAGATGACCATTGAACAGTTTAATCTGCCCTGTATTGTAATATTCATGCATCCATTGTCCATTTCTAATAAACTTATCAGATAAAGTAATATTTCTTGTAATGTCTAACATTAAACCAAGTGCAAAATCTGCAACAGGTTCTGCATTTCGAATCACATTAAATACCGGAATATTGTGATTACTTGCTTCCTTTACATTAATATGTTCTACTCCACCTCTTGAAGTAAGAATAAGTTTTAAATTCTTTCCCTTCTCAATTATATATTTGGGTATGGGAGAAAAATGTGTCATCACAATATCCGCATCAACTATTGCTTCCTCTAATCCTTCAGCAATAGGTGCTGCATCAGAGCCATGATTTTCCAGATTCTGCTGATTTTCTGCAAAATGTGTTTTGTCATAATCTCCCCAAAACAATTGCGTAATCTTGCCACAATTAATTTTACTCTTTTCCAATGACTCTACCATCACGTCTGTAGACACATACATATCCCCAATCACAACAATGTTTTGTGGTGATGAAATCAAATCCTTCATTCTGTTAGCACCTCCTATTTTTTTAAATCCATTTATATTTTTTACATGCGTTATAAATTCCATCCTCTAATACTTCATCTGTAACATATGTACTTACTTTCTTAACCGTTTCGAGACCTTGTCCTAAGCAAATTGATATATCTGCTCCCTTCATCATTTCAAGGTCGTTGTTAGAGTCTCCAAAAGCCACATAACCATCCATATTATAGTACTCTAACATTTTTTCTATCCCCTTCTTCTTATTTATTCCTTTATTAACCACGTCAAGATAATCATTTTGACCATGATATAATTCAATTTCCTCTATATCCTTAAACACAGATATATCACATCCACACGGAGCACACATAACCATTCCAAAAATATCATTTCCCTTATATTCTTCATATGGTGGCATATCCATATGAAAATATTCACATGCCGTTTTTGCATATTTAAAATATTCGTTAGCCATAACAGTTCTTTTTTCTTCCAAAAGCATCATATTATACTTTTGTTCATTAACTTTTTCTATTAATCTCCTAACTACATCTTTAGAGTATGCATAATTATAAAACATAACTCTTTCTTTGTTGTAAATGCCTTGTCCGTTAAAGCACACATATCCATCCCATGGAACGTCAAAAAAGATTGATGGATTAGCTTTATTAAATAAAGGTCTACCTGTAGATATACAAATTTTGTGACCATTTTCCTGTAGATTATGTAATGCTTCTATTGTTGATTCAGGTACTTTTCCTGTTTTGCTATCTACCAATGTATCGTCAACATCAAAAAATAATATTTTTTTATCGTATCTTTTGTCCATAGTCTTTTCCTTTAAAAAATATTTTTACTATCTCATATTTTGCCCAATTTGCTTTATACAAAAAATAATACCGCAAATACAACTGCACTAATCATTAACAAGCCACCAATAACTTTACAAATCTTTACTGTTTTCTTAATGTTTACTTTGTAGAAAGTTTCAAATGAAATAAATGGATATGGTAAAAAGAAAAATGCTATACCACCTAACATTTGTGAACAGCTTAATAACAATAAGTTTTGAATACTAAATAGCTGTGTAATAATATAAATAACACATGCTACAAATATAAGCATAAACATAGCTGTTTTTCTTTTTTTATCTTTTTGAATATAACTTTCAAGGGCTGCTTTACATTCGTCATTGCAAACCTTAAAGCTTCTTGTAACTGCCATTGCCCATTTATATTTATGTCCTAACTCATTTCCACAATAAACACACTTTGTCTGATCCTCAGGTCTTTCTGTATATTCTTTATCTAAGTTTAAAGCCATAACTCTTTCCTCCTTTAAAACAAATCAGGCAACTGTCTTCTTGGAAAAGCAGTCGCCCTTTTTGTACTTTGTTTTATTATTAAATTGTCATTTTTTATATACTTATAGCTGATATTTTGCTGCCTGATTTTCCATCCAATCAACGAATGTATATCTGTTCTTTTTGAAGAGAACATATAATACTACGTAAACAACAATGATAATTGCAATTGCAATATAGTTCTGGAACCAGAAAGCTGCAAATAAACCAACAATAAATGGATGACACAATACACCGAATGAAACAATTGATACACCTGCTGCATTGTAGTCTGCAAGGTTAACACCCTGTTCTATAGCAATCTGAGTCATTGCCGGACAGAACTGAGATACGATAATCATACCAAGTGAGAACCAAATTACATTCATAGCTACTGTCTTAGCAATATTACCATTTGATGTTGCACAGAATACTTCTGACATATATGGTAAAGCTACTAAGTCAGCCATAGGAAGAATAATATTTCCCGGAAGTACGAATGATAATATTAAAATTATTGGAATTGAAAGGATACCAGCTGCTAATGTGTTAGGTTCACCATAAGCTACTGCATCGTTAACTGATAAGTACCAGTCTCTATCTTTTCCTTTTTCAGCTGCTTTTGATTTGTAAGCATCTGTGATAATTGTAAAGGCACCTGCAAAGATACCCGCAACTCTTGGGAATACTGCCATAATAGCTGCTGTTGAAACTGCTGCTGTAATTATGCTACCCCAACCAGCTACTGTAGTAAGATCGTTAATATTTCCAAGGAAACCAATTAAAGCACCAACTACTAAACCGATAAACATTGGTTCGCCAAAAATACCAAGTTTCTTCTGTAATGTTGTTGCATTGATTTTAATCTTATCAAATCCAATCTTTCCAAGTATCCAGTTCATAATAACAGCAAATGGAAGTCCCTCTAAGTGGTGAGGAGCTGTCATACAGCACTGTGGATAATTGTAGAAAGTTGAAAATCTCTTAGCAAATGCTTCTGAGAATAATAAGATATAAAGTAACTGTACTAACATACAAATTAATGCGAATGCAAAACTCTTTGTATGGAAGTATACTAATGAACCCCAGATCATAAATGAGTAGTTATTCCAAAGATCTGATGCCATAAATACATCTGTAAACTTACATAAGAATAATACAATCTGTAAGATAATACAGATACCAATCCAGATAAGACCTACCTGAGTACCGTAAGCAATAACAGAAAATGCCTGCCAACCTACGTCTAAACAACTAAGTTTTACACCTGTACTGTCAACCATAGACTGTACTACCGGTGCTATAATACCTGAATAACTGTTAATAACTAATGAGAAACCTGTTAATCCAGCTGCACAAAGTAAAGCAGCTCTAAACGCTTTCTGTCCTTTACATCCCATAAATAATGCAATAATAAATAGCATTACAGGTACACAGAATGAAGATCCTAATGTTGAAAGAACATCTCCTACTGATTGAAAAAATTGAGCCATAAATTTTCTCCCTTCTTTAATTTAAATTAACGTTTACCTCTCGCTAATTAACCTTCTAAAATTTTTAGACAATCTTCGATTACCTGTTTTTCTGCCATTCCTGTTAACATGCCTACAGCGTTAACTTTTGGAATGTCGTAATCCTGATAAACCGGGCTAACACATGCGATAATATCATATTTGTTTCCCATAAGTTCTGTTTCAACACCACCCGGGCTTGTTTCAACAGTTGTACAATCCCAACCAGCTTCTCCTAACTGGTCTCTTAACTTATTAGCTACCATGTTTGAGCTAACTGTTCCTGATCCGCATACGCATAAAATTCTGCAAGTTTTCATTTTACGTATCTCCTTTCGTTTCATATTTTTTCTAGTCCTCTAAGCCAATATGCTTATAAGCGACCTTATAAAGTTCCTCGTTTGTTGTTGCATCCTTAAATTCCTTTGCAATCTCCGGTTTTTGAAATACATTCATAACTTTTGATAAAGTCTCCAGATGTTGACTAGGATCTGTAATTGCCATCATAAATAACATTTCTGCCTCAACCGGTTGATCTTCCGTTCCCATATGCATAAATGTTACTGGTTTTGCTAGCTTTGCTACACAAACGCCGGATTTATATACATGTGGTGGATCTGTGTGTGGCATTGCCACTCCCATATCCGCCAATTGTAATCCTGTTGGATATACTTTTTCCCTTGCAACAACGGCATCAATGTAAGTATCTTTTACAAATCCGTTATCTAAGAAAATCTGACCTACTTTTCTAATTGCTTCTTCTGATGTTTCTGCCTGAACATCAACCGCTATTAATTCTGGATATATTGAATTCATACTTTCTCCTTTTTGTTTTGTTATTCTCTTTTGTGTTTTTGTTATTTTTTCTTATATTTTACTGTTTTCTCTTTTGTAATTTTGTTATTTTCTCTTGTACTCTTATTGTTTATCTCTTGTAAATTTATTATTTTCTTCTATTTTTTTAAAATCGTTATTTCTATCTTTTACATTATTTCACGATATTGTCATTTTTTCACAATATGATATACTGTGTTATAAAAGAATAAATGTCTTAAACTAAAACAATATCTTAATCAGAAAGGATAACTTATGAACAATCATGAAAGTTTACTAGTTCATGTGGCCCAATTATATTATCATCAAAATCTTAATCAAAGTGAAATATCTAAAATAGTAGGTTTGTCCAGACCAACTGTTTCACGAATGCTTGAAGAAGCTCGCGAAGTTGGAATAGTCGAAATAATCGTACACGATCCTATAAGAAAGAATCATGACCTGTCAGCACGTCTTCGTGATCAACTTGGTCTTAGAGAAGCTTTAATCATCTCCGGTAAATACCAACACGATGTTGCTTTAGAAAAATGTGCTAATGAAGCTGCACAATTCGTTTCTTCTATATTAGATAATAATATGTCAATTGGTTTTTCCTGGGGGCGTGCTATTCGTGCCGTATGTAATGCCTTCCAGTCTAGTGAATACTATAACGTAACTGTTGTACAGATGGCCGGTTGTCTTAGTGTCGGAGATCCAACCTATGACGGACTTGAACTTGCTACCACTGTAGCTCAAAAATTCAATGCCTCTTATACTAATATTGTTTCTCCTGTCTATGTAGACCATATGTTAGTTCAACAGGCTCTTTTAGCTGCTCCTCAGATTAAAAAAGCTTTAGCTGCTACCCGTAATTTAGATATTGTTCTTACCGGTGTCGGTACTTTAGATGATACAAATGGTTCATCTTATCTCTTTACAGGTTCCGAAAACGACTTAAAGTTGGCTAAAGAGTACGGGGCTGTAGGACACGTTTTAGCAAGATTAATGGATAAAGACGGTAACGAAGTAACATTTCCGAATCATTATCCTATTGCTGCCCCTTTAGAAGCTCTTAGGGAAGCAGATTGGTCAATCGGTATCGTAGCCTCAAAGAAAAAGGCTTTGGCTACACTTGCTGCCATTAAAGGTGGCTACATCAATTGCCTTATTGCCGATGAGTCCTTAGCTTTAGAATTATTAAAACTAACCAAATAACATTTACTCTTTATATAACATCTATCTCTTTCCTATAAGGGACAGGTGTTATTTTTTTCTATATTTAGTTTTCAATTTTCTATTTTGATTTTAATCGTTTGTTTTCCTATTCTAATTCTTCATCAATAGTTATAACCCACTTAGCACCTTCGCCTTTAGCCATTCTGTCAAAGCCATCTCTCCAGTTTTCAAGGGTTACAAAGTTCTTTGCAGTTTTTTCAGGTACTACCTTTCCGTCTGCCATTAATTCTAATGCCTTAACCCATGATGAAGGTTTCTGACTTCTTGATCCAACATAATTAATTTCTTTATGAAGAATCCAGTCTGTGCAAATTTCAACTTTTGATTTTGAGAAAACTCCCATCTGTACCACAGTTCCTTTTCTTCTGCAAAGATCAAGGGCTGTATTTGCTGCAACAACAGCGCCTGAACATTCAAAACACTTATCTGCGCCTTCGTTGTTTGTCATTTCCATAACTATTGACTTTAAGTCCTGTGTCATTTGGTCAACTGTAACATCTATTCCACATTCCTTTGCGATTTTAAATCTCTCAGCATCATTTGTTAATCCAGCCATAATAACTGTTGCTCCGCATCCTTTTGCAACCTGTGCAACCATCTGTCCAATTGCTCCCGCTCCAAATACAACGCAGATATCTCCAGGCTGAACATTTCCTTTTTCAATTACTGCATGAACACCACACGCTAATGGTTCTGTAAGAGATGCTGATAATAGCGAAACATTATCCGGTAATACATGAACACTTTCTTCTCTCGATACAACATATTCCGCCATTGATCCGTTAATCTGTGTTCCAATACCCTGTCTATTACCACAAAGATTATAATCCTTGCTTGCACACATCGAACAATGTCCACATGTTGTAAAAGTAGTTTCGCTTGTTACTCTATCTCCCACTTTAATATTTTTTACATCTGGTCCAACCTCAGTAACAATTCCCGAAAATTCATGTCCTAATATAACAGGAGGTTTTGTGCTTCCGTATTCACCTCTAAATGCATGTAAATCAGTTCCACAAATTCCCGAGTACGCAATTTTGATTTTTACTAAATCTCTTTCTGCCTTTGGTTCTTCCACTTCTTTATAAACCATGTTGTCAAAACCGACCTCTGTTTTTACTACTGCTTTCATATTGTCTCCTTTGTAATAATACATAACTCTTTAATGTATTTCATAAGAATAATATTTGTGTTTACCTTTTGCATTTGTTCAAGTTGGTGCACATTTGTATCGCGTTAATCTTAATATAACACCCTTTGGTGAAAATTACAACACCAAATATTTATTGAAACGTTTTTTTGTGAATTTTCACCAATTTTTCGCACTGTTTCTCATTTGAAAAGCTGTTTCTTCCTTTTTAATGTAAAAACAAACTTTCAAAAAATCTGCTAAAAAGTGTTGACAATTTAGTTGTTGAATGGATATAATTAAGTTAGCATTTGTTCAGGTAGACGAAATTTTGTAAATTAATTTGATTATTTGAAAGGAGTATTATAATGACACAAAAAGCTACAATTGATGAAATTCAGAAAGTTGCCAATAAGATTAGAAAGCAAATTCTGGGTGTTGCACTTGAAAAAGGTGGTTGCTACTTATCTCAGGCTTGTTCTTCAGCTGAGATTGTTGCCAGCCTTTATATGGAAATAATGAACTTAGGACCTTCAACAGGTAATCCTGAGCCAATCCCATTCCCTGGAGTTCCGGGACCGGATAATATGGATTATCCAAAGGGAGCATATTACAATGGATGTTACAAACCAACTAAGCCTGGTATGTTTGTTGGATGTGATGCTGACAAAGATCGTTTCTTTGTTTCATGTTGTCACTATGCATCAGTTATCTACTGTGCATTACAGGCTACAGGTCGTATTTCAGAACATGCTATGGATAAATTCAACGTTGACGGTTGGAATATGGAAATGATAGGTGCTGAACATTCTCCAGGATTCGAAAATACAGCCGGTTCATTAGGACAGACAATCTCAATCGCTGGTGGTACTGCTCATGCTCGTAAGATGAGAGGTGATACCGGTAAAGTATTCGTTATGCTTGGTGATGGCGAATTGCAGGAAGGTCAGACTTGGGAATTTGTTGAATCTGCTGCTTTCTATAAATTAGATAATATGGTAATCGTTAGTGATTATAACTGTCAGCAGGTAGAAGGTGCTACTGACAATCAGACATGTGTTTCTAATATGGCTGATAGATTTAATGCATTCGGAGCTAAATGTGTTGAATGTAACGGACATGACATTCAGGCAATTATAGATGCTTGTAATGTTGAACACGAGGGAAAACCTTTAGTAGTTCTTTGCAAGACAAGTGGTACAACAATGATACCACCTCTTGAGAAAAAGAAACCATTCTTACATTTTGTACGTATTCCTAAAGACTCTCCGGATAGAGCTGAATACGAAAGAATTTATGAGGAATTATAGAGAAGGGAGTTAAGAAATAATGAAAATAGAAGTAAACACACATGAAAGATGTATGCTTGATTTTGCAAACAAACATCCAGAAACATTAGTATTATCAGCTGACTTAGGAACTTCCTGTGAAGTTAAGAAATTCAGAGCTGAGAAACCGGACCAGTATTTAACAATGGGTATTGCTGAGCAGAATATGTGTTCATGGGCTGCAGGTTTAGCTCGTGAAGGTTACCGTCCTTTCTTACACACTTTCTCAGTTTTCCTTTCACGTAGAATTTTAGATCAGGTGGAAATGAGTGTTGCATACCCTAATCTTCCTGTTACATTTGTAGGTTTTGTACCTGGTATTACTACTCCAGGTGGAGTAACACATCAGTCAATCAATGATGTTGGTATTATGCGTACAGTACCAAATATGGCCATTTTTGATGTTGGCGACGCTACAGATATTGAAGGTGTTTTAGATTTAGTATATGAATGGAATGGTCCTGCTTATATCAGAATGCTTCGTAAGGAAGTTCCAAGATTATTCCCAGCAAATGAGCCTATGGTATTTAATAGAGCCAGAACAATTACAGAAGGTGATGATGTTCTTATCCTTTCATCATCAATCTGTACAGAAGAAGCTATGCGTGCTACAGCTGCTTTGGAAGACAAGGGTGTATCAGTTCAGCATATGCATGTTTCAACATTAAAACCATTTACAGATCCTACTATTGTAGAAGCTCTTAAGAAATGTAAATATGGTGTTGTTACAATGGAAAATCATTATAATATCGGTGGTTTAGGTTCAGCAGTTGCTGACTTAATGGCTGAAAATGGAATTGGTAAGAAGTTAATTAAGATTGGTCTTAACGGTTACGCACATGGTGCTTCAAAGATGTACTTAATGACAAAATATGGTATTGATGCTATGAACCTTGTTAAATCTGTTGAAGAACTAATTGGTAAAGATCTTGGTATCAAAGAAGATGATCTTGACAATCAGCGTTTCGTAGACTTTTTGGAAGTGTAATCTAAGGAGGATAAAAATGAGCATGTTTTTAGAAGAGAAGAAAAAAATTATAGATGCAGGTATTAAACTTGATAGATATGGTCTTATTTCATTAGCAGGTGGTAACGTGTCCATGAGAATGCCTACCGGAGAAATTCTGGTTACACCTTCAGGTATGATTTATGAAGATATGGAGCCTGATGATGTTTTAGTAATGGATATTGATGGAAATATTATTGAAGGAACAAACAAACCTTCATCTGATACACCTGGTATATTATATATTTTCAAACATCGTCCTGATGTTATGGCTACAATTCATACACATCAGCCATATGCTACAGCTATTTCTCTTATTCAGAAAGAATTCAGAGCTGACCTTACAACTGTAGGCAATGCCTGTGGCGGTAACGTTGCAGTTACTGAATATAGTTCACCAGGATCAGTTGAAATGGGAATGGACGTAGTTAAGTACTTAGGGGATAGCCTGGCAGTTATTTTAGCACATCATGGTGTAATGACAGTCGGAAAGAATTTGAAACAGGCATTAACAGCTGCTGTTTACTTGGAAGAAACAGCAAAAGGCTATTTAGCTGCCAGAGCTTGTGGAGAAATCGAACATTTATCAGATGAACAGATTAAACAGACTGTTGAGATTTACAAATATGTAGGTCAGGGTACAGCCGATATGCCTGAGGGTTTAACTGACAGAATTAAATAAATTATAGACTATGAAATAGAATCTGTAACTATACACTCTATGATAAGTTATGGAGCTGTAAGTTCATAAAATGGATTTGCAGCTCTTTTCATATATCTAACTTATATAAATATCCATATCAAAAGCGCCTGTATGATTAACAGGCGCTTCTTCATTTACTATATTAAACTTGAATTCCTTAAATTAAAAGCTAATAATATTCTTAATAACTTCTGCATCTACTTTATATGGGCAATTAGCTAATTTTCTTTGATTAGAAAGGATTAACTCTCCTGTTTTGTCTAAAAGTTCCTGTGGAAATTTTTCATATCCACAAGCCTTCTTATAGAATTTGGAAAATTCTTCTACTGATTCAAATCCTGCTGCCTTCAAAACAAATTCTTTATCCTCATCTGTAGCTTCATTAATATAACCAGGCAAAAAATATCCAACTGCTTTTCCATGAGGAATTCCTAATTCATAGGTAATAGGATAACTTAATCCATGTGGAAGAGATGTTCCTGCGTGAGCAATGCACATTCCCGCCAACGTTGAAGCATACATCATATTGTGGAAATCCTCATCTGTAGCTTCTCTATTTCCAAGTAACACATCTTTAAATTTACTCCATGCTTCTAAGCCTTCTTTTGCAAACATCTTACTATATTCGGTTGCATTATTGTTAATACAGCTTTCAACAATATGAGCTAATGCATCAATTGCTGTGTCACAGATTACTTTCAAAGGTGCGTTTTTAATATATTTTTCATCAACTAAAGCCATCCTTGGAAATATTCTATGAGACATTGATTTTTTAGTTTTCTCATTATGCACCGTTAAAACTGCTACAGTTGTAACTTCCGAGCCTGTGCCACATGTAGTTGGTACTTCTATAACCGGCAAAGATTGTGAATTGGAAACTGACTTGTATAAGAAATCCTTATTTTCATTCTTATGGTAAATCATTACTCCTATCGCTTTTGCCGCATCCATTGGAGAACCTCCACCAATACCTATTATAAAATCACAACCTGCTTTAACACCTATTTCTCTGGCCTCCATTACAGTTTCTACAGATGGGTTTTCCTCTACGCCATCATAAACTGTATATTTAATATTCTTAGATTTTAAAGCATTTATTACATCATCTAAAGAACCGTTCTTTTTTGAAGAATTCCTGCCTGTTACAATTAAAGCATTTTTGCCCATCTGAGCTATTTCATCTGCATGATTATGTACACAATTTTTTTCCTGATATACTAAAACTGGAAGATTAAAACGCATTATACCACCTTTCTGCGATAAATAATTTTATTATTTACGATATAATCTGTTCTGTTTTTTATTTGAAATTAAGTAAATAAATTTTTCCAAATTTCTTTATTTATTGCAATAATATTTTACCATATTAAAGATTTTTTTTCATTAAAATAAAAAACTCAATCTTTATTTTTAGATTCAGAGCTTTTTATTTTACTCAATCATATTCAATATTTTTCCGTCTCTAAGCAAAATTTGAAATTTAATCTAATTTTAATCCACTAAGTAAACTTCCTAGAGAAGTTCCAATGCTTTCAACTTCCTGCATGTTGTTTTTGCTTTCCTCTTCTTCCTGAATTCTTTTTTCTTCCAACAAATCTTTAATGCTTAAACTTATCTTTCCACCATCATTTTTAATGACTTTTGCTTTCACAATCTGTCCTACTTCGAGAGCCTCTTTCGGAGATTTGATATGATTCATGGAAATCTGTGAAATATGCACCAGACCTGTTACATTGTTTCCTAAATCTACAAAAGCACCATATGGCTGAATAGATTCTACTTTTCCTTCAACAACAGAACCAACCTCTATCTTTGAAACGGCCATCTCACGCTGTGCCTTTCTGGCTGCTTCACTTTCTTCACGAAGAATTTCTCTGGCGGATAAAACAAGTTTGTTTCTTTCCATATCTGCTTCAATAACACGAACTCTTATATCTCTGCCTAGCCAATCCAGAGTATCCTCAACATGATTAATGTCTAATCTGCTGACTGGAATAAATCCACGCACACCTTCTACTAAAGCAATCACACCTTTATTTACAATTCCTGAAATTGTAACCGGCAGAATAGTTCCTGCTTCCTTATATTCATTAATCTTTTCCCATGCTAACAAAGTATCGGTATCATACTCTCCATTTCCCATATGTGCATAAGACTCTTCTAATGCCTGTCCTAAATCTTCCATTCTTTCTATTTCATTTTCTGCTACATTGTCTCTTGTTTTTTCATCCATTGTGCTTCTCCTTTTCACAATTTTTTATTTATCTAAAGTCATTGTACCATATTCTCATATAAGGTGCAAAAAGGAGTTCGTTATTGTCAATCCATATTTTCCATAAAATAATAATTTATCGGGTTAGCATATCAATTGCGTCTTATACAGTATAAACAAAAACCTCAACAATTAATTTTTTATCAATGACAATATTTCAAGAGCCAATTAAATCAATGACTTTAGCCCGACTTTTCGTGTAAACCACCCAATCAGTCTCTGTGCAAATTTTAAATTAACTATTACAATAACAATTCCTATGATAATGCATAATACGCCATCCCACCACAGATTGTTTACTGTAGTAAAACATTTATATAAAATGAAAAGCCCTCTGTTGAAAAATCTTTATGTGAGTTTAACATACTGGGGCATTTCTTTTCTAATGTATCTTTTTTATTTTTTAACCACATTCCAAACCCTATTTTTTCTTCCATGTCATGAAATATAAAAATAAGTAGGAAAAACCATATGTATTCTTTTAACATTTTTCTTCTCCATTGCACAGCATTGTATATGTTGCTAAAAACATCGCAAAACATTCCTGCATAAATGACACTTTCTTCCGCTTCCATTTGCACTAGCAACAAAGATACATTTAATAAATGCGTTACATAATCATGACCCGAGTATCTTTTTCTGTCTCCATATATGCTCTGACAGAAATTGTAGACCTTATTTAATTTTTGATTATCATATCCATGCTCTATCATTTTTTCGCACAATACTTTGAATAGTTCTTCTTTTGATAAATGTTCATCCATTATTTTATAAAAGTTGCAATTGCTCATATCTCTATCTCCAAAATGTATTATTTCTAATTTCATTGCATACAAGAGTTAAGGTGAAAAACCATAATAACTTTTGAAAGCTTTAATAAATCCGCTGTGCGATTCCCAGCCATATTCAATTGCCACATCGAGAATTTTGTTTCCATTTAAGATTTCTCTGGTTGCATATATCAATTTTCTTTCCCTGACATATTCCATAACAGAAACTTTCATTTCTTGTTTAAATAGTCTTGAAAAATAAAACTTTGTATAACCTGCATTACCAGCGATTTCATCAATGGTTATTTTATTCTTTATGTTGTTTTCGATATAGTTAAGACTCTCTGTTGTTACTGTTTTTCTATCCATATATCTTGCCTCTTGTGATTAAATGATATATTAAAAATATCATCTTGAATGGATATTTGCTTTTCCAATGTTGCTCTAAATATAAAAATTATGCATTCCAAGTAAATTTAATGTGGTGGATTTTACTCCACCACACCACATCTACTTATTTCTGTGCAACGATTAAATATCTATGAATAGTTCCCTGCACTTTTCCATACTTGTCTATTATGTCTTGCATTTTTAGCAAATTTTCATAACACTTGCTCACTGAAAAATTTGGAAACTCCCACTCAATAATATGTGCAAACCATACAAATGCACCTATATCATAAAATGTTATAGGTCTGTATGTTTCTTCGGCTCTGATTATTTTAAAACCAGCCTCTTCAAACTTTTTCCTTTGAACCGTTAGGTTCATATTGGGAAATGGTTTGGGTATATCTGGTAAAACCATCTGAACTAAGTCACGTTCATTATTTTCTCCAACCTGCTCTGTTATAAAAATACCATCTTTTTTCAATAACCTATATATTTCATCCTGTTCAAATTCCCCATGTCGATTTATCATCAAATCAAACATTTCATCTTCAAACGGAATATTTTTAGGATTCGAACATTCTTTGAAATTAATACCTAGCGGTAATAATCTTCTTTTGCAAAGTTCTACATTTGGTTTATAGCCTTCCGTCACAGCCGTTTTGTCATATGGATGATTCAGAGATAACAAAAATTCTGCACCACCTGTATCGTAATCCATTATCTGCTTTGAATTATCAAGATAACTTCTTACAATTTCTTCATAACTCCAAGGTAAATCATTTTCTACATCATATCGTCCTTCAATATGCGAAAAATCCCACCCTTGAATCTGTGCAACCTCTTCTTCTCTTTTCCATATATTGTATAATTCCTTTTTATTCATATTTACTGCTTTCCTTTCAAATAAATTCATAAAGGGTGCAGTCCAACAACATAAGCTTTTGCCTCTAATTAACCTCAATACAATCTGTTGTCAGTTTTAGAACTGCACCGAGTATTTAATTCGTCTCATCACCTTAGTATGCTTCATTTATCTATCTCCTTAATTTATTTAGCAAATTTTCAGGCCATTCGTCGCCTTCATCTAAGTTATTATCCATAAGCCACTTGTCTTCTACTGAGATAATTTTTTTCTCATTATTTTCATTTACAAGCGTAACTGTCACCTTTGGATTTTCACTTTCAGAATGTTCTTCACATCCATAATCGCCATCAAATATATGCTTAATTTTCCACATTTTATTACTCCGTTCCTTCAATTATTGTACCTGTCCACTTCACTCTAAATCCATATCATAATTACATCTACCAAATAATCCTGCTGAATTCTGCTTAATTCTTTTCCCGGCTGAATTTTATGCCACTTTCTGATACACTCTCTGCAGCATGTAGCTGTTGTATGCTGAGCAACAAACACCGGATGTCCTTTTGTTGGAGTCTGCTTTCCGTCATTAGGAATAAATGCAGGAGCTTCTCTTTTAAAAATAATTTCAAAATTATTAATATTTTTATGCTTCTATATTTGCTTAACATACAATAAACGATTAATTCAAATAGGATTTTACTACCTCAAAAACATTCAAATATCCATTTGCATACATATGCACACCGTCAATTGCATACTCTGGTTTTTGTTCTCCATTTTCATTAACGAGACCTGCATTGCAGTCAATATAATAGCATTCATATTTATTTGCGATTTCTTTCAAATGCTCATTGCACATTCGAATATTTTCAGAAGTTCTAAGCTTCATCCATTGAATTGCCTCTTCTGTATGCCAAGGCAAATGTAAATTTGCAGGATAAAATGCCATTATATAAATTTCTGCATTAGGAATACTGTCTTTTGTAGTTTCAATAATTTTGCAAAAATTGTCCATCAGATGTGACATCCATTTATCTCCATATCGTGCTTCCGTAATATCATTTGTTCCTATATTGATAAATATCTTCGATGGTTCAAGGTCTAAAAGCAATGTATTAATGTTTTCCAAAAACTCATCTGTATTCAATCCACCAACGCCTCGATTATAAATTACCTCATCAAATCCTTTACTTCTTGCAATTTCACAAATAGGAAACTGTTCCATCAGTGATGAACCTGTAAAAAGAATTTTCCCCTTTAATACGTTCTGATTTAAATAATCAAAATTTTTAATTTTTATCATCTGCTCATCATTCATTGTAATACCCTCTCTTTTTATAATTGATTTTTCCTCTATCAACTAAACCGGCAAATTATATCGTTATATTTGTCTGTATGAATTTAGATTTATTTTCATTAATGTCTATAATACTATCATATTTCTTTTCCAATAACTACACTTCTCTAATCTTACCTTTAATGCCAAATGTAGTTATTCTCTAGAAAATATTAAAATAAAAGAAATCATTATACTAAAATATTTCTTAGCATAATAGTCTCTTTTACACAATTTATTGTTAAATTATTTGACTAAAGGACATGTTTCATCATTTTTAAAATATCTCCCCATGTGCTTATCATAAATGTGATTATAATATTAAATTATATGTAAAAAGCGCTTGAACTCAAGCGCTTTCGTTACTCCTTATTCCTATAAATTATAGATGAGCTATAATATGTACACTACATAGTATGCAAAAATGTTCTTAGCATAATACTATCTGGTCCTGTGTCAAGAACTTTGCTTTATAATCATTACCATCTAGTAAAATATATTTGCTTTTCTCAAAACAATTATATGGTGCTTCACTTTTTTATAAAATCCAAAACTATCTTTCTTTAATAAAATCCATACTATTATAGTTAAAGCAGAAATATTCAACAAACTTTTTTTCGCTTTGCCTAATACTCTGAACAAACTCTTCGTAATTGGAAACTTTATCCGGTATTAACAGTCCGTGCTTTATAACTTTCATATCTTCTCTTGGAACGATATTTTTCTCAAACGAAACACCACTGTTCACTCGAAGTTCCAAACTATTTCGATTTTGCTTTTCGGGATACAGATAATATCCTTTTTTCGCATCAAATCTTAGCATATAAGCTAATACCTGTAAATAATCTTTATTTCCAATATTTTCAACCGGCTTATATTTTGCATCTGCAATTATTCTTTCATTTTGATTCTTACTTATAAAATCCGGATAAATAAGCCCTGTGTTTCCTGCAAAAAGCCACTGTGCTCCTTGTCCGCCTTTGTTCATTGGATGGAAAAACATTTCTCCAATCAGTAAATTAATGTATTCTTCCCAAAGCCATGCACCATCAAACAGTATTCCATATATACGCTTTGTTCCCAGTCCTATTTGATGTTTTTCATTTCTAAGAATTAAGATACATAACTGCTGTAGTGCCCTATATTCATGAAAAAAGGCATGTCTGACAACATTTCTCTGATTTGCTTCAATAATCCTTCTCCTATCGGAAGCATTATACTCAGGTGTTGCTTCTATCACAAGATTTGCTTCATCCTTTATTGTGTTCATTAGTTTATTACCATATGATTTACTTTTCATATACTCTATCGTATGCCGAACAAGTTCCATTAGATAATTATCATAATTATATTCTCTCTGATAATAAGCTATCTTTCCGGTAAATGGGATGTTCTTTTTAATATGTCGTGCAACATCAATTGTTCCTCTAACATTACCATCATTATATTCTTTTCTAATATATGCCTTATACAATCCCTTTCGCATTGCAGCTCTAAGGTAATGTGGAAACAAAAACATTAGCAGGTTATACAACTTATTATTCTGATTTGCTTCTGTATCCAAGTTTACGATATTAGGTACTTCAAGAACTCGTTCCAACAAATATTGAAAAAAATAATCTTCTTTTCCATTGCTAAACCTTGACTCAATAGTAAATCTTTCATCCCCCATTCCGATGAATCCCATAACATTTCCAGAACGATACTTATCATTTACGCTTTGCAATACCATTTGATCCTTTGTTATGTCTTCCGAAACTCTCACAGCCTCCGGAAAAATAAAGATGCCTTCACATTCTAGTTGTTGCAATGTTTTATCTGCAACTTGTTCCACCAATCCGGATACCATATAGAAATCTTCCTTTTTCTTTAAACAATTATCCTTAATCTTGAACTGCTTCATCTAACTCACCCTCAACCGGTTCCATATATCCATATGCCCGTGAAAAACGATCCATAATCCCTTCTTCATCATACATTCCCCGAACATAATCCTGTAACAACGGCTTAAGAGAATCTGTCCATAATTCATCAAAACTTAATGATTTAAGTTTAAGAAAATAGGCCGCTCCTACCTGATAGTTTTCGTTAAGATCATCAACCTTTACTATCTCCTTATTCAGTGCTGACATCCTCCTAATTGCCTCTTCCTTAAGTTCTTCATTCTCAAGAATATCTAACATATCCAACCTATCATCTGCTTTTATTTCAACAAATCTAAATCTTCTTCTCATTGCGAAATCAAAACTGTCCACAGATCTATCAATATCATTCATCGTACCAATAATATAAACATTCTCTGGAATATAGAATTTCTCAGTTGGATTAGAATGCATATTTGCATACTGTGTCGATACTTCTCCTGACTTTCCTCTATATCCCGGGTCAATTGCAAAAAATAATTCTCCAAGAATTTTTGAAATTTCGCCACGGTTTATCTCATCAATGATGAATATGTATTTCTTAAGTTTCTCAGCCTTAACAACCTTCTTTTGAACTGACTTTTTTTCCAAAATAGCTTTGTATATAGCAAAATCATAAGAATATCCTTGTGACGCAAATTGTTTTCCAAAAAAATGAGTAATATCACTTATTTTTTGAAAATCCTCGCCCGATTCAACAAGTTTCTTAACTTCATCCATACTTAGAGTAAGCTTATTAACGGTTTCGTTTTCAGGAATTGAAATATAAATGTGCTTTTCATCAACATCCGTAATATAAAACTCACTGCCTCTTAACGTTTTGAACATATCTGAGCCAAGATTTATCTCATCAAAAAATTTACTAATAGCCTCCTGTGCAGATATTTCCTGTTCGAGTATTTCCTTTGACTTTTGAGATTTTTCATAATTCTCTCTCGCTCGTTCTACAAACTTTTTGAATATACCATCCTGTAATTCAAATCCCATTGAACCATCATCATTCATTTTAGGCCTTAGTCCTTCAACAAAGTCCGAATAGTCATAACTTGGATGAAACTGCACAAATTCAACCTGCTTCTTCTGTTCATCAGAAAGCATCTCATAGTCATCCTCATATCCATCACTAATAATATCCGTTGCAATTTCCTTTGCAAGATATGATTTACCTGTTCCCGGGGCTCCTCGAAAGATAATATTTTTTGAGTGTACAAGCATAGAAGAATAAGGATTTCGATATCCATTCAAAGTTTGAACCAGTTCCTCATTACTCGTTATATCCTCATACACCTGTTTGTTTTCTTTCTTATCTTTTTCGCGGTATACAAGAACAAATTTATCTTCAGATTCTCCAAATCTTTTTAAACATTCCTGCACAAACATAATTGTAGAAAAGATGTTCCAGCAATACATAACAAATTGTGGCCCATCATCTCTACTATAAACTAAATATTCTATAGTATTTCTGTGTTTTTTAAACTCATCTATGGTTGAAAATATCCCGCAAATTATTTCACTATTCGGATTATACTGACATATTGGAAATTGCTCTTTATCCCAATTTGAAAGAGCTACAATTTGTTTTTCATATATTTGACATGCAAGTCGTGGTAACGTTTGATTCGTATTCCTCTTTTCACTTTTCTTATAATTGCGACTTATTCTCACATCTCCACGCTTAAAATAAATTTCTAGCGGTTTATAATTATCTCCAGCAGAAATATTATCTATTGTAAAGCGTTCATCCGTCGAAACCACTTCGTCCGCCGTAATATTCATCACATATTTTTCACGTTTAGTATCAATTGTAAATCCAAGTTTTTCCAAAACTGAATTTGCTTGTATTGTATTAAAATCCTCTGTAGAAATATTATCTCCCGTCGCGATGTTTCTAGCTACAGCGATAACGTATTTGGGAGGATACTTTCTCCCATCTTCTGTCACTAGAACATACCCAGTACTCGTGTTTCTATCCGGCACACCATTTTCATCAATATAATGTATCGCTTCTAAAACATGTTGTTTATTTATCTGTTGAATGACCATATTCTCTTACCTTCCTTCTCTATTATTCTCATTTTCCAAATATATTACTTCTTTTCCCTGTTTTATTGCATACTCAATCTCAGACCTTGTACTATCACCAATATAACCATCCACATTGATAACATAAATAGAATCTGCCATATCTATCTTACGTTTATGCATATCATCCAACATTTCTTTTGTCTTTGACAATGTTCCTTCGTCCATTTTGTCCCATACTTCCTTATCACCGGAATGCCCAAAAAGACCAACTGAAATAACGATATTTTTTTCTAAAGTAAGTCTTTTTTGTACTTCTATAAACTCTTCTTTAAATCGTGTACTGCCACAAAGAGTTATTACTGGATACCCCACTTTGATTTTTCGCAAATTTTCAATAAGGAGTGGTATTCCTTTTGTAATCCAAAAAGCTCCACTAACGAATCCTGATGACATACCACCGTGCGCCAGCCTCTCAACATAAACTTCTTCATTATACGTTAACTCTTTTCCTGTCATTTTTTTAAAATAATCACAAACAAATTTTCCTATTTCATATTCATCTATATCGAGAGATTTACCTATACATGATTCTTGCATTTCATCCCATAGATAAGAATCACCACGTAATCCCCATTGCATAGGTTTTTTTTCAAAAATAAATGACAAATCTTTTCCCATATGTTCTCCCAAACTCAAGTGAAATTTAGTCCTATATTTTAAAATAAGGACTAAAAACCACTTTTTTATCATACAAACAAATAAACTCTTTTTTTCAAAAACCTATTGTTTTCAATAATTATTGTAACACTTATTTCAACCTAATAAAACAGAAAAAGCCATTACAATTGATTTTAATCATATATAAAAATCACACCTATGATTTGAAGCATAAGTGTGACCATTATCCTAATTTCTTCCTACACAAACACTTTCATCATGTGACTCAATGCTGCATACATTTGTTTTATTGTCGTTAGTTATTGATCAATTTCCTTGACACGATTATTTTATCAAAGGTGTGAGGGGATGTCGAATTCAAATATGGTCGAATTTTGTGTGATGTTGACCATATTTGAAACTTTACATTTGCAATTAAGCTTTTTAATCTTATAAGCTAATTTTTCTATTTATCTCAATAACTCTTATTTGTTAGACTGAAAATTTTCTTTTGTCTGTTCCAAATTCGCTCCAAATATGTTCTATCATACCATCTCCTGATCCTAAAAAATCTATTTGTTCCTTCCATGCACTATTACCTGCTTCATTAAGTAATTTTTCAAAATTAGCATATTCATCACTATTAAGTTTTTCTCTCATTAGCTTCTTTAATAACGTATCCTCATCAGATTGAATATATTCTACACTCATCGCTTCATTTTTTATTAATGTTTTTATATCACTGTATGCAATAAATATTATATCATTCTTTTTAAGAGTTCTCTCTAGTACTTGTTGCACCAATTGCTTCTCGTAATATTTTTTATAAACTTTGTCTGCAACTGGAAATACAAACATCTCTCTGAAATTTGTACAATCTTCATCTGTTGAAAACACATCATCATCATAACTTAAAATACATCTACCATCCACATAATATCTTATCTCCATATTACTCCACCTTTCATTCTTAATTTGAGATTTATTATAATTAGCAGGTTAGTGTTAGATTTCCAATTATTCATTATTTACTGCCATCCAGCCTGTTTGCCAACTTCATCTCCTAAAACAAATCCCAATATTGCAGCAAAATAATTAATATTCTTTGTTATTATTCCTAGTACACACATTCCTATAATTACACTTGTTCCAACCCACATTGCTGACGCACCTCTATTATGATTCTTGCGCACTTTATGTAACAGCCACTGTGCAATTAGCGTAAACATAAAAAATACCAATGCAAAAATGAATATTGTTATCATAACAACTTTCCTTTCTAAATTTCATCTGGTTTCAAAAAATGTCCACAACTGCATCTTACATATGGACCATATTTACCTAATCCCCCTTTTAATTCTCCACCATCCTTTTTCGGACACTTTATATTGTGTGAATTAATATACCAATTAATCAGATCAACTGTAAGGTATTTCGTTTCTTTACAAGCTTTATTTGAGCATTTCAAATATGCTGTTCCTCTCGCATTCTTTACTAATATCATGTGGCTCTTACATACAGGACAAAACTCTTTTTCTTCAACAAATGCTCCCAATCCATAATTTGATATTGCCCCAGAATCCAATGCGGTTTCACTACTTGCTACCAAAGGACTGTTAATCATTTTTCCTTTTTTCTTTACCAGCTTTCTTTTATTCTGACCAACTACGATAGATTCAAGCTCTGTTAATGCCTTAATCATCTCTACAGTATTTTTGCCCTTGATTCTTACCATTGTATGTACAACTGTTATCATCGCAGATGTCTTATCAACTTGAAATTTCCATTTTGCTGTAGGAATACCATACCATGCTACTTCATCATCTATTATAATAAGTGGAAATGTAGCATTTTCTGTTCCAAAACAATAATCTTTCCAGTGTGAAGGAAGATTTACATAGTCATTAGACTTCATCAAGATATCAATACCTCTGCTATCTGCCGCATCCAATATTTCAAATATTTGATTCTCTGTCTCTCTAAGTTCTCCACTTGGCAATGAAATAACTGCCTGCCACTTAGCTTTTTTCATATCATTTTCAAACATAGAAATCGCGTCCTGTTCATTCATAAATATGTTAATCATTCTTCCAGGATTTATTGATTCGATATATGGCTGGAGTGTTTTATCATCCCTCTCAATAACATGGTGTTTTCCTATTTTGATATGTTGTATTAACTTATAAAACACATGATTTGTTCCCTTAAATACATTTTCCCAAAATCTGGCATTTGCAACTGTTATTACTTTTCCTTTGCCTCGTGTAATTGCTACATTTATCAATCGTGTAACCTGATTAGGATTTTTACCCATCAAATATCCAACTGCACTCTTTGGATAACTTTCAACAGCATCAAATACTATTACATCGGATTCTGAACCTTGAAACTGATGAACTGTTGCACAACTAACTGTTGTTGTACCTTTTGTATAATAATCCTTAATCATAGCACGAATTAATCTAGTCTGTGCCGCATATGGCGTTATAATCCCAACTGACTCTATATTATTCTGCTCTGCCTTTACCGCTGTCGAAAATGATACAATAGCACTCAAAATATTAAATCTTGAACCATCCGTATTCTTATCTGCTGCACAGTATGTTCCCGCCAAATCTATCAAATTCATTGCATCACCTGATAACGGCTCTTTCTTTATTGTAATGTCATTCTCAATTTTCCTCTTACCACTCAATACTTCTGCATTATTTTTCAGCAATTTATTGTAAATAAATTTATTCGGAAACTCAGAAATTGCCGGAGCCATTCGTCTTTGTTCATTAAGCATAACAAGCCATGGATGCCAATACATATTTCCCTTACCATCTACAATCTGTAAATAAGAGAAAATGTCTACTTGAAGGACATGAGCATCCTGACATTGTGAAATAGGTGCAAGCTGTCTAAAGTCACCTACACACATAAACTTCTCTTTTGCCAATGCCGCTGCTGCTATTACCTGTGGTACATAAGCCATTGAAAACTCATCAAACATTACCAGATCAAACTGTCTTTCTTCAAACATTGGATCTACTGTTGCTCTTGATATTGTAGTACCTATTACCTGTGCTCTTTGCACATACTTTCTTTCTTCTTTTCTTACTTCACTACGAAGCTTCTTAATTTTATGTTCAACATCATCATAATCTTTTGACTTCATTCTATTCTTTGCTCGTAATTCATCTCTCTTAGTAATTAAACTTTCAAGTTGTCTTGCATAACTATCACACTTACTAAGAGCATAATTAAATGAAGTTGCATATGGATTTCGAGAAAGTTCATCATCCCTTACATAACCAAATCGAAGAATTTTTCCTTCTTCAATATAAGATTGCATATCAGTATCAAGCATCTCCACAACTTTTTTTATAACGCCATCTACTGATACATTACTATGAGATACAATAAGTACTGATTTATTCTGAGCTATATACTTCTTTGCAATTTTTGCCATAGTATATGTTTTACCTGTTCCAGGTGGTCCCCACACAGTAACTATATCATCTGTTTCTAGTTTTTTTTCTACTTCTTCCTGTCCTTTCGGCACACTATCAATATCTGTATCTGTTGATAGATCTGGTCCTTCTTCCATAATTTTAATTGCAAGCTTATTCACATTTGGATTTAAAGAATTCATTCTTTTATCTAATGCTTCCAACAACTTCCATGGTTCAACCATTAAGTGCGCAGAACTTACCTTTTCATTTAAATCTTTGTCTAATAATAAAATCATCTGAAAATCTTCACATGAAAGAACAGTTCCAATTGCTCTAAGCCCACCTGATGTCTCTACAACAACTGGTGCATCATCCGGAAGATGTAATTCTGTCTCCATCTCAAATGAATATGTATATATTCCCTTATCGTTTTTGTTTAACTTAATGCCATTTACGATTTTGTATCTCTTACCCTTTCCAAGTTTAAGATAATGAATCTCTCTTCTTAATGCATCTGAATATTCTTTAATATCAGATGAGGTATAGGCAGGTTCTTCATTTATAGCTGTTTTTATATTTCCCAATTCAAATGAATTTGTAGATGTTTTTTTTGCATCGTCTATAGTCCTAATTAATAATTCTACAATATCAATTGTTCTATTATATTCTGAATCTGTCATTTGACATACTGCAATCTGTGCCAGCATAGCTGTCTTCGAAACATTTATCTTGTACGTAGTTGTAATACGCTTATGATTACTGCACAAAAATACAAATTCAATATTTGCTCCTGAAAGAAATATTTTTTTATCTTCTATTGGGATACTTATTGTTACATTTTTAGATTTATTATGTAGCAACAACTTATAATCCATTCTCGAGGAATGTATTTGTCCAAATCTTTCTGTAATAATACATTTTTCAAGAATAGTATCTACAACTTCTTTGTTAGTGTACATAAATTTAAACGATGCTTCTACTCTATCGGCAAACTCTTTAATCACAGGAAGTGTCATTTTAAAATGCGAATTATTGAAATTTTTAGAAATAACCGGCTGATAAACGCTTTTGCTTTCAGAATTAACACCTTTATCCACAAATGCCAACCGGATAACTTCTAATACATTTTCTCTAACACTACCTTCTATTGCCTGAGCCATCAAAAACTTGTCTATATTAGAAAGTCCCATTTTAAGTTCTCTTTCACTCTTAAATGGGACTCCCTTCATAGCCTCTCCAAGCCCAGCCTGAAAAAGCATCTGCATAATATTCTTTTCCGTTGTATAATCAGCAAATAAATCATTGCATAATGCGACACACAATTTTCTATTCTGATAAATATCATATCCATATCCGTCTGTCATTTTTTCAAATATCTTTACCATTTCAGTTGTATGCCACATAAAATTCCCTCCCAAAGAATTAATATATTCTAATCCAACATGTGCCAACTTTCTCATTAGACACCTGTTGAACTCTTACTGCTTTACCGTTACCTCCTGCTATAAGTCTTGTAACAATTCCCGCAAGTTCAGACATTCTCATTTTCATAAACATTCCATCTAGTCGAAAATAAAATTCTGTCTGTCCTTGTGCTATTTCTCTTGTTATATATGCTATCAGCTGACTTTTACTCTTAAATGTCAGCTTGTTTCTTTCAAAATAATTATCTTTTAAAGATGTACACTCCGGTACTTTATCTTCCAACTTATGTGTCTTGCCTATTATTTCATCAGTTACATTGAAATAATCATATGAAACTCTGCCTTTTGATGCTCCGATATCCCATGTCACATCAACTTGATAGGGATTTCCATCAATATCCACTACATTCCATGCGTGATGTTCTCTGCTTCCATTTGCATCTGCATCACCTGTTGCTACAATACATTTGATATCAACTGCATTTAACAACACCTTCACCGCTTTTGCGATTCCCTCACATTGTGCTTTCTGCTTGGCAAAAACACCAACAATGTTATGCGAGAGAACCACTCTAGCCGGATCGTCCATATTGGTTCCCTTGAAATCATAGCTCACATTTTTGCAGAACCAATCATGTACTCTTAATTCTTTCTCATAGTCAGTTCCTTCCGTCAACCTTAGTTGTCCTGCAAGATTATTGACAGTTTTTTCGATATTTCGGTTGTATTTTTTTACAGTATCTTTATTATAAAAATACTGCGGACAGATTGCTGTATGCCCGAACATATCTGTCGCCCAATTACAGGCTGATTGATTGACATAATATATTAAAGGATTATCTCTTGTCATGGCTAGAAATATTTTATTAAATACTTCTTTTGATAACTGACCTCTAATTGGAATCGGAATGATGTCTTCATGCGCCATCAATCCTTTATAGAAAGCCTTATAAATCGCTTGTTCCTGCTTATTTAGTTGTGCATAATAATAGCGATCTACTATCACTCACTTTCTCCTTCCACTTATCATTTGACCAGATTTTTTAACGCTTCAATTGCCTCATCCGTGTATCCATCATATGAAATATAGATTATTTTTTTATGTAAGTCACACATAAAAGCCAGTTTTATTGCTTTTCCAGAAGATAATACTACTTCTAACATCGCGTGTTCCAATTTTACATCTTGTGGTCTGCAAGTATGAGGTTTCACCTTATATCCTCCCTGAAGAATTGTTCTTCTAATGCTCTTCTTCTGATTATAAGGTTTTAACTGCCTTTGAGATTGATTTTGAACACATTTTTTCTTATTACGTTTTTCGATACTTTCAAGTTGCTTTCTCTTTTGTTCATAATTGCTCGTAAAATCATCCAATTTAAAAAATTTACAATTTCTCCATGAATTGTATCCATCAACTGGCAAATACAATGGACGTTTCATACATGATTTATCTGATTTATCGTAATAACAACAAGATTTACAATCAATTCTCCTTTTTAGTGTATCATCGTGTTCTATTACAAATCCACGTTCGTATCCCCAAGCCATATATTCACCTTCTTATAAAATTATTTATCAAAAAAAGATATAACTACTGTGATATCATCACCACAGCCAAGCTCACTTGTCTCTTTAAGCCACTTCTCCAAATTATCCCTTACTGCCTCATATCCGTGCTGACCTATCATTTCATAATACTCACGACAAGTCTTATTAAATTCTTCTTGGCTGACATAGCTATTAGCAAATCCATCCGTAGAAAGCATATACATATAAGGAGTATCCTCATCTGCATTTTTTCTTCTTACGGATGCAACAGCTTTTCTCCAGGCATCCACTTTAGAAAGCGAATGGGTTTCTGTTCCAAGGAATTTTTCAGGTTCAACTAATGACGAAATTTCATCTGCTGTAACATAGTTAATATCCCCATCACCAATTTGAAATGAAAATACAAACGTATCCGTAATCAACATCCCAAGAAGTGTAGTTCCATAAAGGGAATAAACCTTTTTCCAGTCAATATTACCCTCTTTGTCCAACACACTGTTGTCCTTGTTCTTATAAAATGACTGTTTTACTCTTGCCTGCCATTCTTCACAGATATCCTGTGCAAATCGCATATCTCCTTCTCTGTTTAAGAAAGTTACAAGATTAGTAAGACCATCCTTTTCCTTTCCATAGTTCAGCAGATAATTCTTAATCACAGAACAAAAAGTATTTACCGCAATCAAAGAGCCTCTATCACTTCGTGGACACTTTGAACTTCCATGTCCGTCAGCCACAGCTATTATTGTGATTTTGTCAGAGATTTCTTCTATTCTGCAGTTATCCTGAAGAGGTAATCCGTTTCTTTCGTGAGTAGCGCCTTTTACACTTTTACCAAATACATAACGCTTCATGAAATCCCTCCTTTTTACCAAACTGCTCCATCATCAAAATCATCCGGGCTCGGAATATTGCTCATATCTATTACGAGTGGAGCTGAATTATTTGCCGGAGCAAATGGATCACTTCTACCAACTGGTGTAGATACTGCATCTGCATTCATTGGTTTACTTGAAGGAGCTGATACCATAGATGCTGTCGTAGATGCCCACTTAATCATTTTTGCAAGTGCAGCTGCATTATTTGCCTGTAATATTAATTCCTTGTTACCGGTAAAATCTTCCAGAACATCATCATCTGCATCCTGACCGATTGAAATTGCAATCTTTACTGCCTTTTTAAACCAAGGAAGTGCTTTTAATTTATTTAATCCATCCTTGTAAGAATCTGTTGGCTGTCCATCAGACAATAAAACAATTACCGGTGGTAATGCCCGTGTTGGCATTGGTGGAATAGAAAGCTGTGCTGCCAGTAATTCAAATGCTTTTCCCATCTCTGTTACACCATTTGCTTCCAAAGGATTCCATGAATAATCCTCAACCGGTACAGGCTTTGCAGTAAGCCAGCTTGCCCCGGATGAAAACTGAAGTGCCCTGATAAGCAGCTGTGCATTCGGGTTATTATCCGCAGCTGATGCCATCTCCGGAATACACTCCTCAATAGCTGTATTTACCACTTCCATCTTTCCGTCATAAGACATTGAACCTGAACAATCCACTACCCAAAAGAAATGAATCGGTCTGCTTGCCAGTTCTCCACCTGGTCTTTGTAAATCTGCCATAACAATTTCCTCCTTTTACTTAAATTCTCCGACTGACTCAGAGAAATGTATTTTCACGCCTGCCGCAATACCTGCAGTTTTTCCAACTTCAACAGGTATCTGGGTTCCATCTGCCTTTTCATATGTCCAGTTTAATTTATCCTCATTACGAATACCCCATAATGCAGGATTCTTCGGATTCTGAACAACCTCTCCTACAACAGTTTCCATGTCAAAATCATTATAGATATGATGGTGCATCAGTTTACTGCTCTGATTGAGGATTACTGTATTCTTACCAATTACAATCTTTGCTGGAGCATTAACTGCCTGCTGGCAATTCCAACATGTGTGTGCTGCACCTGTTCCCTCAAGACTTTCATCGTAAAATACACTTGCTCCACAGTTGCACTTCATCAATCCACTCATCATATTTGCAAACAGATTCATCCATTCCGGCTCTGTTACACGCTTGCTTGGATTATTTAATCCTACTGTAAAAGACTTGATAAATAAATCTCTCAGCTGTTGCGGATACAACGGCCAATAAATATTGGCGTTATCATGAATACCCGGTACAGGTCGATTCGTCTTATTATCCGGATCAAAAATAAATATTGGATCTGTACCATACAGCTTTACTCTTGCAGCCATATCCATGCATTTAATACTGGCTTCCTGTTTTCCTTCCAGCGGATGATTAACCATAAAAAGATAGAACAACAATACCGCAAGTGAATATCTGTCGGTATCTCTTGAAGGTCTTTTTTCACCTCTTACTATCTCCGGAGCCATAAATCCGGGTGTACCAAGGACTCCTCCCGGCTTACTATTACCATATGTTACATTATCATTATCACAGATAAGCACATCGCCATTATCCGGATTAAAGAACAAGTTACCAAACGAAATATCCTGATACTTCGCACCTGCAATATGCAGATTTCTATACCCTTTGGTAAGATTAAATGCTGTTCTGCATATTACATAAAACGAAGGATTTATGCGATTCTTCATTAAATCCACAATGCTCTTATAATTCTTCGGTCTAAGTGGCATGATATACCCAAATAATGTTCCCTGCGATGGAACAATCAGTTCCATCGGCCAGAGGAATGAGCTATCTGGTGCACCCTTGGCAATAATCTCTTCCAATATCTTCTTCTGTCTGGCTGTCGCACTTCCTTTGAAGTACCACTTCAATGCATAATGTTTTCCATCACATTCCACATCATATACCTCTCCTTGCCCGCCTGCTCCAAGAAGCTTCTCTACCTTATACTTATTTCCACTTTCAGAAGTAAGTATGATTCCATTCTTTAACTGTCCCTCCATTATGGTACCTGCCTCCTTTGCTTTACAAGCTGTAATACTTGATATAATAAATTACCATCATCTACAAACATATTGTATGTCTTACTTCCAAACTGCATCTCACACGCATCCGTATATGGTGTAACAGCTGTCAGATATCTATAAGTCTTATCAAAACCTTTTTCAGATGCCTGAAATACAATTCTCTGATTTGTTACATATAATATTCCTTTATAATAGACAAGTTCACCATGCTCTATTGGCTTTGCCACACCGACATTCCATCTGTTTCCTTTCAGAAGTCCCGGTGTACTATGCCCTACATGTCTATATTGCTTTACTGTCTTTATCTCTATATCAATGGCTTTATCTATGTAATGGATCTTTTCGCCACGCTTCAAGAATAGACTATCTGTATTCAATATAGGTAATCTTCCAGCTCTAATTTCCTGCTTTGCAACTTCCGGAAGAATCGAATTAATTCTCGGTGGCTGATTGTTACCGAATATGGCATCTAAAAAGCCCATACATATCACCTCTTTCTTACATTCTATCGTAAATCATATATCAATGTGTCGCATAACGGGCGACATCAAACCAGCTGATATTTCAACTTATTTTTTCTACAGTATTGTTCTGCATAAGAACCAAATGAACACTGAACAATAAACATATCATCTGTCCCCGTAAAAGCATCCTGACCAATTTCCTGTACACTATCCGGTATCACAATAAAATCCAGCGTACTACAACAAAAGAAAGCTTTTTCCCCAATTGCCGTTAATTTCTCATGTAATCTAACTGTCTTCAAAGACTCACAGCCTTCAAACATTCTATCCGGAATCCTGCCTATATTCTCCGGAACACTAATATGCTCCAAGGATTTACAATTTGCTAATAGCTCGTCGCCTAACCAGAACACACTCTTGGGAATATCAAGTGTCCGTAAGCCAGTACCTTTAAATGCTGCATCACCTATCGTTTTTAGCAACATTGGCAATGACACAGATTTTAAGTTCCCACAATTATCAAAAGCTGAATTTTCTATCTCTTCTATACTGATTGGCAGTACAACCTGGTGCAATTTTTCACAATCTGAAAATGCATTTACGCCTATGTACTTGATGCCTTCTGTTAAAATAGCTTCTTCTATTTGAGACTTACTAAAACTATTGCCTGCAATTTCTATTACAGGCTCATTTCCAAATTTGTTCTGAAATATGATTGTCTGATTCTTATCTCCATGAAAGCCAGTTACAGCCAGTCCTGAACCTTTACTGCTCTTTTCATATTCAAAAAGGTCACCATATGATTTTCCCGCAGATGATGTCCTATAATCTTTAATCGCAGGTCCTTCTCCCTGCTTTTGTATAGATATATCACAAGCTTTGCCCAATACCTTTTTTCCATAGCATGTACACCATACTGAAACAATCCAATCCGCATTTACCCTGCTTATGCCATAGTCATCCATAAGCTGCTTGACATATCTGAAAGCAAATGTATTATTGAGCAGATTTGCTTTCTGAATATCCTGTGCAATACCCATATTGTACGCCATGAGAATCAGATTGATATTTTTAGCCTCTTCCGGGAATATATCCTTTACCAATGCTGTAAACTGCCGCTTATCATCTATTGAATTTTCATACTGTCGAAGCATTGCTTCAAAATCCTGCTCAAAAATACAAATCACCTTCTTTTACTCTACGCCTAATGCTTTATAAACCGCCTCTTCAGGAGAAGAATAGAATATCAAACTAAATGCACCTACCAAATCAGAAGGAACTGTTCCAAGGTCTGCTGCCGAAGTTATAGGAAGAAGTACTTTCTTAGCTCCACTATCCAGGCACACTTGCAATGTACTTGCCAAATCTTCTACCTTAATTAGTGTTCCGCCAATGCTTATTTCTCCTAATACTGCAAGGCTACTGATTGGTGGCTTACTTAATGCTGCTGATGAAATAGCAATCAATGTTGGAAGTGCAAGATTTCCTGTCATTCCAAGTCCCTGCATATCCTGATAATTGATAATATAATCTTTTGTAGTTGTACTGATTGAACCAGATATTGCATTACCATTTGCTTTCAAATAGTTAAACGCTGTATTGGTTGCCTCTTTTGGCTCTTTTCCTGAACCAATACCTGTACATGTGAGCTTTCCGTTTCCCGGCATCATCTGAGTTTCCAAACGATAGCATCCAATCATACCTGTCTTTGATTTTGATACTGTATATAAGCAGCCCGGTTTTCCCATTCCTTCAGGAATCATCTTTCCACCGCCCTGCTCCGGTACAGATACAAAATGTTCATCAAAACTGTCGTTATCTATGTATGAGAAATTCACATCATAGAACTCCATTCCGCCAATCTTCTTTAACTGCTCTTTTACTCGTCTACGAAGTTCCAGTGAAATATCCATAATTTCGGCAACTTCTTCCTTACTGACTTCTCCATCCGGGTATATCAATTTAATAAATCCGGAAATCAGTTTACGAACTGCAATTGCATCTCGCTGATTCAAGTTATTTCCTAATTTGTAATATTTCTCTGCAATATTGCTGTAGTTATCCTTTCGAAGTTCACGCATAAACTCTGACAGGTAATCAGTGATGAAACCATAATCATTTGTAAATGAATCCGGTCTATATTTAGGTATTTCCCATCCAGGTATATAAGCATGGAATCTGTCAAGAAACGCAGTATCAGTTCCCATTTCTGGCGGAAATGGATCGAATAAACTTGATGTCTTCTGTAATGTCTCAACACTCTGATTGATATTTCCTACGAATACCATAGATGCTTTTGCCTGTATCTCAGCTTTTCCACGAGAAAATGCACCAGAAGCCATATAGCCTTTCATAATCTGAATGCCATCTTTATCCTTAAACTTGATACCCGCAACCTCATCAAATGCTACAACATCCCACATACCAACAAGACCTACAGTATTACTGGACATATTGTAGAAAAGGTTGGCTACTGTTGTCTGTCCACCTGCAACCAGAATACTGTTTGGTGATATCTGCTCATAAATATATGATTTACCGGTAGAACGTGGTCCCAACTCACACATATTGAAGTTATTCTCAACAAGTGGAATCATACGGGCAATTAACAACCATTTAGCTCGGTCACTCAGCTTGTCCGGTTCCATTCCTGTAGACCGAAGCAGGATATCCATCCACTCTTCTTTTGTAAATGCCTTTCGACCATTCTTTACCTCATCCATATCTACATGCGGCATCTGAATAGGTGTAAGCTTTCTAATTCTAATTGGCTGTGTGTTCTTTTTATCTTCCTCGATAAATTCATACTCAAGCTGAAGAATACACCAGATTCCACCACAAAGAAGTCTGTCATAATCTTTTACATAATCCGGATGAATAGGAATTCCCTTAATTCCAAGATTAGAAAATGTTGCTTCGTACCTGTCTTCTTTTGTATTAAGAATTACTGTGATACGATCAATGACAGTATAACTTCCTCTTTCACGCAATAGGGATAATATCTTTTGTGCCTCATCAGGACGCACATAGTTATCCCGTAAAATACGCTTTACATTGTCTACTCCTTCATCAATAATCTCCTGATCATCGGAGTTACAATATTGTCCAAGAAGATATTCCAAAACATATACTGGTACATTAGCTCCTTCTCGGATTGACTTTGTTAAATCTTTGCGGACTATACGACCATCATAGTATTGACGGAGTTTCTGTTTTATTATTTCTCGTCTGTCATCGGTTTCGCTTGTTGCTTCTTCCGAACGATTAAATTCATCCATTTGATTACCTTCCTTCTGATGTGTTCTATTTCTAAAATAATGTCCTTATGCTTTATTTTTCGTGCTTGTTTTTCAAATTTTACTTAATATTTCTATACGAGCGAGGCTCTAATTTAAATCTGTCCTTGCATAGAGTAAAATCATATAAATCTATATTTTCTTGATTTTTATAATTTATAATCGTATTTATATCAACATAAAATTCTTCCGATGAATATGCTTCCCATGCTGACATAGCATTATCGTATACTCTAATATCTCTATATTGTTTTGAGTTCTTTTTTTCTGTTCTGCCTTGGCGCACTCCCATATAGATAGATACAGGTTTTTCAAATGAAATCAACTTTCCATTACAACCTTCTTTAGACTTATCAATATCTATAATTCTCCATTCTTTCTCATACGACCAATCCTCGCATTTTGTTAAAATTGACTTGTATAATATGCCTTCATCTGCATTGCTAATATCACTTATCTGAGGCATTTGATTGTTATAGATTACAGGAAATATATTATATTTTTTTATTAGCTCGTGTAATCTGTACCCAACACATAAGCCCGTATGTTGCTCTGCATAATGACTCCACATCAGCATAGAATTATTTCTTTCTGAAAAACATGCTACAAATACCTTTTGCTGCAATTTTTCCGATTCTTTATCCCTATCATATTGTTTTAATCCTTCTTTAACTGCAAGATTATACTCAGTGTCCCTATCATATATCTCTTTACTATGATGATTATAAAGGAACGCACAATCAAATGGATCATTAAACTCTCCTGCTTGACTTAACCATAACTTCGGTATCTGTCCCGCTATACAATTCCAATTTCTATTTGTTCCTTTCTGATATTTATAAATCACAGCATCATCAGGAATATTGCTTAAAAGTACTTCCTTAGCATTTTGCAAATTTCCCTGTTCAATACAACTCCTATATTTGAAAAACCATTCAGTATTTCTTATGTTCTCCATCACAATTCTCCTTAAAACCCAAAATCATCCACAAATGCAATATCAATCATAAACTCATACTGCTGCAGGATATTCTTCTCATCATTTGCATCTGCAAGTACCAGGTAATACTTATCGCCATATTTGTACTCTCTTGACTTCAGTGTGAACTTCTCATGGAATGTTCTCTTCTCCGGTGCATCGTCCCGGCTGTTTGCCACGATAGGCACATCAAAGGATATCTTTTCTCCTGCTTCATCTGTGAAATATGCGACAATGCTTCTTGCTTTCATTGTGTCAGTGACCTTCTCTGACTGAATGAAATCAAAATATGTGATGAGGTTTGTGACTTTCCTTGATACCGAGGTCAACACTACATTAACGAAATCATAAGCAACACCTCTGGTATTCGTAGTAAGTTCAATAACCGGTACCATCATCTCCTGTAATGCAGTACCACCATGTACATAGTTCTGTCCGCCTCCGGCGAACTTGAATATATCTGCTCCCACCGGAGTATCCACATAGAGCTTTTGCATATATGCCATAGTTCTTGCCATTACGCCCTGTTCATTAACCGGCTCCGGTGTGATAATAAATCTCTTATTGGTATATAAGCATTTATCTTTCGGATAGGATATTTTATCAAATTCCTGCAGTTTGTCTCTCTTGTATAAGAAGCCATGATCCGCTGTAATAAAGAATTTCGGTGCAGAAACATATCCAGTCAATCTCTTAATCAATCTATGTATCTCATCTATTGCCTCTGCACACGCATTGAATACTTCGTTCTCACTTGCTGCTTTATCGCCTCTGGCATCTACCTGATTATGGTAAATGTAGACGATATTCTTGCCCTGAATCAGTTCTCGTATCTTTGCCTGATTTGCATTGGCAACCTCATCAAAGCTAAGTGCTACATTGTCATCATTGTAGGACTTCAATATTTTGTCTCGTTGCTCCATGCTTGCACATGCCTGTCCATCCACAGTAACCGTCATGTCAGCTGTGACATTCATCTCATTGTGCGGTAGTAAGCTCGCCATTCCCACAGATGTAACCGATGGCAGACAACTCAACATGCACTCCATTTTCGGTGTGCATTTCTCATCCAATTCTAATCTGCCAAATAATTCCCTTGCACATTCATACCGGAAAGCATCTGAAATAATGACAATCACACGCTGTTTGCCATCATAGCTTTTCAGATAATGCTTATAGAAATCTTTCTGCCTCAGTAATCCTGTCTGCTCCATTGAATCTATTGTGAAATTTTCATTCCATTTAGGTGTGATTGCCTGTAAGTATGTATTGGCATATATATTTTCAACTCGCTCTCTGACATTAGAGAAACGACTGTTATCTTCTATTTTGTCATAGGCATGATAAAACCATCTGTAATAAGAATCTATCAGGTATGTTTCCTTCTGATAATTCTCCACCAGTACCTTTATGTCACTTGTAAATTCCATATGTGCTACTGATTTCATCATCATATAGGCAAACTTAATTGCCCTGTATTCGTATTTGTATGTATCACAGTAATGATAAGCCATTGAGCTTCTCTGGTCTGCTATCTGAGCAATAGTCAGTCCGTCTATCCGTGAATCAAATATCTCATCATCAAGCTGGCTAAGTGCCCACTCAATAATAATATCATCAAAACCTGCAAATGCATCGCAGGCAAAAATGTCCTCTAACTGCAATGACCTGTCTTTTGACTTTTCATTGTCCTTCTTTAAGTCTTCCTGTACTTTAGCCACAAATCGAAGAGTCTTATTTACTTTTTCCGCCAAAGCATCATAAGATTCTTTAAGGTTTCTGTTATCCATGATATTACGGATAAATACCACTACATCATTTTGCTTTTTCAAAATATATGGCTTAAATACTGCCGGTACTGTTCCTTTTAGAGACGATGACGCATAAGTCACAATCATACTTGTAGCTAAATCATCTATGCTAGGCTTGTCTGACTGATATCCGAAGAACAGATTGCAAAGTTCCCAGAACTTATCTGTAATTCCATTATCAACTAAAGCTTTCATATACTTTGCACTATCGCCAAGTATTAACTGCTTTGTTATCTCCTCAAAATTCGGAGTCTTCACATCTACAAGTACAGCAATCAGACCAATATCAATCGTCTGCTGATTGAAATGGTCTATGCCGAGATTCTTGAACTTCTCTATATTATTCTTATTCTTCCAGAATCTAGTGTACTGCGATAACTGCTCCTTAAACCGGTTATCTATTCCCATCTCCTGCGATGTCTGCGATACCCGATCAGTATAATAAGGAATCGAATAATAATACATATCTGCAAGTGGATTTTCTGCATCACTTGGTCTTGGAAAAGGTGCATAAATCAGATATTTGCTTTCAGTATCTTCCTCATTCAGCAGATACTTGGAATACAGCCAGTTCGTATCATCAAGAATATGCAACTTCACATCACCAAGCTGCAGCTCATTCACTTCATCCTCATACTCTGCCTTATCATCAAACCAGAAGATATACTTCGTGCTGTCCTTGGCAAACTCAGTATTTAATTGGTCTTGTATGTTTTGTAAATCCATATATATGCTCCTAATCCTATTTGTGCAGACGGTCTGCACAAATTCATTTTATTTCATCTGAATGATTACGAGTGTCCGATAGGTGGTTATTAATCGGACACTAACGGTCACTTACCGGTCACTACTGGTCACTTATCGGATACTAGTGACCACTTACTGGTCATTTTTGAATAAAAATAACCAGCACTGACCACTATTTTCTATTCCAAAATTGTATAAATGGTATTTGTATTCTCTCCAACTTTTTCAATCTTGCCGGATTTTATTAATTTCTCTAATAAATTCCGTGCACCTGTTCTGGACTTGTAATTGCACAACTCCATAACCTTCTGCGTAGAAATACTTCCATTCTGTCTGATATAATCCAATATCTTTTCTTCTTTCGACATCGGCATCCGTTCCGCTTGGTTTGTATTTTCATTTCTAATATCAGCAGCTCCCGGAATATATACAACCTGTCCAACTTCCAGTTTTAGTGTCACTCTATCTGAGCGCTCTGAAAAATCAAACTCAGGTTCTTTCCAGTTCTGCTCTTTCCAAGCAGTCATAATCTTGTCAACACCGCTTCCAGCACGCTCGCCTACATTGACGAACCCAAACATCTTAAGGATATTTGGATTACGCGGATCACTGTTACCTCCGGCATAAAACTCTTCTTTTGTTACTCGGATTGTTCCCGGATTTGATATGGTAAGTTTCTTACCTTTTTTGACCACAAGGATTCCTCGTCTGCCATAATAATTCGCATGTGCAAGGGCATTCGCCAATGCTTCCTCTAGGGCATCATGAACATCTACCATGTCAACTCGATACCCATCCCTGCGGTTTGCAAATGGAACTGCTACCTCATCGTCCATTCGTGTACGCACCTTGCAGAAGAAATCATATATATTTCCACTCCAATCTCCTTCATTGGAATGTGTACGGAATAGCCAGCGTACTGCTTTATCATCACATTCTTCCCGATAATCCAAAAAGTAATTTGGAAAAACTTCCGTAATGTGATATGCCTCTCCAAAGAACAAGAGTCCAGCTATTGTAGGTGATAAAGAGCCATTTTTATTCTTTGCTACTGCTCTTAATTTCATCAGGAATTCATCATTTTCCAATGCATTCCAAGGATGTCCGCTATGAAGCTGTTCAAATATAATACGATACCCCTTAATTGTATCCTGATTCAGTACATAGAGTCCCATCTCATCAAGCACTTCAATGTCTCCGGACACATCTCTCTGATCCGCAAACATCGCTCTTACTGCTTCTTCTGTGCAAAGAAAATCACCTTCATAATCTCTTTTATATGTGCCTTTCATCGGATCTGTCCCAATATATACTGGCTTATCATGTCTGTCTGCCGCAGGAACATCAATTCTAAGAATCTTCTTATCTCCTACAGGAACAGGGTTAACATGATGATTCAACAGAATATTCTTTGACACTTTGTTTCTATCATTCAATGTACTCCAGAAATCTTTCTGATACTTGATGATTTGCTTTTCCGTCAAACCTTCCACAGTAAATGAATCCCTATGCTCTTTTATTCCTAAGAGAATTGTTCCTCCATTGGTATTGGCAAAAGAAGAGTACGTCTCCCATATGCTCTCCGGAAGTCCACCTGTTGCCAGCTTGCACTCACGTTCATGATCTTCTTTAAGATTTAATTCCTCTAAGATATTATCTTTCAATCGTCAAACCTCCTTCCTAATTGTGCAGTTGTTCTGCACAAATTATCTTTTTTATTCCGCGCTACTTCCAAAATCTTTTCTGGCATGTTCAAAACTATATTTTAAATTTTCAACACTCCACTCATATGTGAAGAAAGAATCATACTGTTCTTTTAATGAAATCCACCAAGACTTATTTCCTTGTCACTTAGTATTGTCTTTCACAATCTTTAACTCACTAGTAACGCTCTGTAAAAAGAACTATACTTTTGCAAGTTTTGCTATTAAATAATTCACAAATGCCGAGCATGATAACAACATATATTTTGCATCTTCTTCTGGTGCGTTCGTAAAATCAATTCCTCCATGCCTAATTCCATTTTCATCAGACGTATATCCATACAGACTTGAAAAAGCATTTTCTAACGCCGGATGTATATAGATTCCATTTTCTTTTAATTTTTTCAATGTTTTACCTAACGAAGAATTTGCGCCATCGCTCCCAGTAATAATACAGCATAGCGCCTCCACAGCACTTATAGATTCTTTTATTGTATTTTCATAATCGGGACTTACCCTATCAGAATATAAATCTATAGCCTTCTTAAAATGAATGTTGACACTTTCAAATTTTGAATGAGTCACATTTCCTAGTAATTCTAATTCTGCACTATTTGTTATATTCAAAGCCTTATTTTCTACAAATCGATATCCTGACTTTTCTTCTTCAAGTACTTTATTAAATGCATTTGTGTATTCTATAGATTTTCTTGGCATAAGACATTGTCTATCATATACACTTGTTAAAAACATTTCGATTACATCAAAACTCTTATACCATTTCTCAAAAAAATGATTTTTCAAAGTAGGCATAGCATTTTTAATATAAGCAGGTGCTGAGATTTTTATTTCTCCAATGTAATCTAAAACATAATTGACAGTTTCAAAATATTCTATGCACTCTTCATTATTTGAAATAAAATCATATAATACATTCCAAAGTCTATTTTGGCACTCTTCATCAAGTCCCTTTATTTTTATTGCTTTTGACTTTTGATAACCATTTCTTAATGAAAACCAATCCATAAACATCACCTCTATATTTTAGCCAACAAATCTACTTTTAATGCTTTCTTTCCTTCCTGTGCCACTTCCACGCCTTGGAATTTCGCATAATTGACTTTCACACCATCGTCCAAATCAATCTCTATTCTCTGATTTGCAATATGAGCAATTGCTTCATCATATAGTTGCATCTCTGCAAGCTGCTTCGTGTACTTTGTGATAGACTTCGTAGCTTTTGATTTTTCTGATGATGAAGAAGCATTATCCAATGTGTACTGTGCACTCTGCATAGCAGTCTCCACATACTTCTGTGCCTTGTGAAGATAATCTGTTCTCACTCTGCCGACTGTATCTGCATCATAGCGGTGCATATAAATCAATGCCTTAAATCCATTCTGCTTGCCACTATCAAACAACCAGTAAATCGGACGCTTTCCAGAACCTGTGACAGAATAAGTATTGCAATGGTCTTTGAAGAAATCGTTCAGAAAATAATTACGAATAACTTTTCTGCTTGTATCACCCTTATTCCCAAGTGCCTTTGCAATGAAATCCATATTGGTATCAAATGATTTTGTACCAAATGTTGTTTTTAGCCAATCGCAGAAACGAGACACAATATCATCTTCAAAATATTCTTCATCGGTAATCGGAATAATATTATCCTTGTCCGGCTGGAATGTAGTATATCGACTATCATCCCATTCTCCACCTGCATATATCAAACCTTCCTCATTCAAGGAATAACGACCAAACATACAGCCAACCGCATAGGAAATCAGACTCTTTATATCTCTCTGTAAATCAGCCTTACGGACAGTCACGTCCTTATCCTCTACTTCCGGTGTCAATTCATCCTGCAAGCCATAAATATCAATAAAAATACGGTTCAGTTCTTCCTCGTTGGCTTTGAGCTGATTAAAACGCTCATTGCACTCATTCTCCCAACAGGTGTAAAATTCTGCTAAGTCAATATCATCCGTATCGTCAAATAGTACAGAATTTCGAGTGATAACCGAAAGTAATGGATGGCGTTTGAAATCCCATGAGGTTTCAAAAGAATCCCAGTCTAACTTTGCAATCTGCAAACATTCTGCATATAAATTATCAATTTGGGATTTGTTACTTTTAGAAATAATCACAGGTATTTTTGCTACTGAACCTGCATTATAATCTAATGTTGGAGCTAACACCTTTAATAATTCATTTGCAACAATACTGTTCAAAAAAGCTGCAACATATGGTAATTTTTTTTCGTCATCAAAAAAGCAAGTTGAACCTTTAGTATCAAATAAAAAGCCTGTGCAGGAATATCTTGCATTAAAGGTACCCGATGACAAAGTTGACCATGTTAATCCTTCTTTAAAATAAAACTGCATATTTTTAATAGTACGTGTTACACATTTATAAAGTTTTGTAGCAAGTGCCTTAATCTCCTGACCATTATTCTCCCAATTTATCAAATAGTCATTATTACCATACCATTTTCTAAATCCGCCACCTTTGTTATATGGAAACCATTTCTTTGCGCTCTTAATTGCTTGTTCCTCGTTTTGAGCTGATAATTCCACTTTATTCCAATCAACTTCATTCCATAATCTTAAAAACCGATTATTGTCTGATGTAGCCATTCCCTGCCTTGGTTTTGCGATTTTTCCCAATTCACAATTACTAAAAGCTGCAAACATATTTGAACTAAGCCAATAAGCAATTGATTTTTCTGATAATACATTAAATTTTTCTTTAGATACATAAAATCTATTTGTCTTTTCAAAAAAAATACATTGTTTCTCATTTTCAGATTTTCCGTCCAGCAACCTACAATATGTTGCTATGTATTTTTTAAAATCCGATTTTCTAAATACAAATGATGCAGTCTGAACAACTTCCCCGCCAATTTCGTCAAATGCTCTTGCTCCCAAATGTAATAAACTGATTATGTCCATATTCAACAATTTTTCTCGTAGTTTGTCAAAGCTCGTCAAAAACATCCAGCCTTGTTGTGTAATCATCGCCTGAAAACCTTTTTTACACACTAAACAACTGCACTTTTCAATAAATACAGAATATAAATCTGCTTTACTATCTGGATAACATTCATTAACTACTTTGTATAATTGGGGATTCATTCCTCCACGGCTTCCCATATACGGTGGATTCGTAGCCACAACCTCATACTTTTGTGCCATAATCGCACCAATCTCTATCAGCTCTTTCAGTTTCTCCGCTGTTTCATCCAGTCCATAGGTATCAAAGGAAATCTGTCCATCTACATCCATACTATTCACAAACCTACGCAGCAAATCCCAGTCATACTCATCTACATTCAAAATTGAACCATACTCTTTTGCATCTGTCAGAGTATCCAGAAGTCCCTCTATCTGCATAATTGCTGTATTTCTTTCCATCTCATCCAATTCTGCACCGAAATATTTGAGCTGATTCTGGTTGATACCATTACTTTCCTGTATGGCGTAGACGTTTGGACGCACCCCACGTGTGAAAATTCGTCTATCATACTGACGTGCTTTCATCATGACTGCAAAATAACTAAGCTGTGCAGCACGATCATCTATATCCAGTCCATAGATGTTATTCTCCACAATGCTCTGTGCAGCTTCTCTTGCTGACCAGCCTGCATTTTCATATATTTGCATGAATACATCAAAAGCATATACAAGGATATGACCACTTCCCATGCATGGATCAATGAGCTTGATATCCTCCGGCTTTAACTTTGCATATTCTTCTCTGATTTTTGCAAGCTCTGCCTGTACTTGTGGCTCCTGCTCAGCTTCCTCCAGATAATATTTCCACTTGCCCTGCAAGTCAGCATCCGGATGTCCCTCTACCCACAGTCTACCCAAGCTATTCTCCACCATATATCGAACAATCCAGTCTGGTGTAAAAAGCTGTGTAACAGCAGGTACTTCCTCTTTTGTTATCTTTCCTTTTTTCGCAAATGCTTTATTTTTGGGTTCTGTATTGTAATACTGGTACAACCATCCAATGATTTCTACCTGTCCTGCCTGCTTGCCATTTTCACCCACAGTAGTAATATTGAAATCACTCTCATCTATCCCATCCACCAGTATACGAATTACATCATCTTCATTCGTAAATGAGATATTCAGCAACATTTCCGTATAATCTTCTGTCTCCTCGAACAATCCAGGTAATACCTCATGTAAGAGATTACACTGCTTAATAAAGAGCATACGAAATAAATCATCAAGCTTATTCTTCATCTTCGCATCAATGATGTATTCTCTCTCTTCTTCCGTAAACTCCCAGTCAATATCTGGAGCTAATGTAAGGATATCCGGCTCATTCTTACCTGCTTTTTCAGAGGACAGCACACGAACTCTTGCAGGATACATATAGTCATTGACTTCCATAAAACGGATTGCACAAATACGGTTAAACCATGTGTATGCTACTTCTTCTATTACTGCATCAAAGCCTCTTGCTTTTATCTGTTCTACCAGTTTTCTTCTGTGCTCGCACTGTTTCTTATTCAGAGTCACTTCTGTTCCTGCCGTTGTCTTATAGACTTCAAAATCTGCTCCTTTAGTAATTGACTCACTGCAGGCATCCTTAGTGATTCCAAGCATTCCTGCTTTATCCGTTACGGATGCAATTAACTTATTTCTTGCATCTATCGCAAATTTCTTGATTGCGTTTTTGTTCATGTGTGCTACCTCGTTTCTATATCCAAAGCCTGTTACTAGCTTAATGTAATAATCGTATCTTCCTCTAATTCGTTCATCAGCTTCTGCTTCATTTCTGACAAAAACTTATCTATATCCTGCTCGTTCTCGATAGAATATGTTCTTGCCCCAGCCACATTTGTGATAGAAATATTCTTTCTTCTCTTGGTCTTCACTACTGTCGGTGTTACAGGTGGAGTGACTGGCTCTACCCCTCCCGGTGTAACCGTTGGTGTTGGCTGTACTGGTGCTGGTGCAGGCTGATGTGTTCTTTCATATTCGTCTATCTCATCTAAACATTTAATCTTTAAAGTATCGCTTTCCAGCTTGATATTCTTGATTGCAGCGATATCATTTGAGCATTTTAACTTGTCAAAGATTTCATTGAATCTTTCGTTAATCTTAGGTCTTAGTACCTCTGCAAATGGCTTGCTGTCCAATACTTCTTTTACCTTTAAGAAGTCATCATGTACCAGAGGCTCCATGATCTCAGCTTCTTCCTCCAAAAGTCCCATATGCAGATTTTCAAATTTCTGATTTAGTTCAGGAAGCTTCTGAATCTTACCAAACGGATTCCTGTCATTTACGATTGCAGTAATGTCCTCTACCACTTTTAAAAGTTCCTGATTGCTAACATAAGTCTTACTATTTCCAAAGAACTCCAGATTCTTTACTGCTGTTTCAAAGATTCCTCTCTGGTCTCCCCTGAAGAAATCAAATACCGGTGCTGTATCTTCTGCATCATCCAGCAATTCATCTCTCTTTCTGTCCACTTCCTTGAAGAACTCTCCCGGCTCTTTGATTGCGATAATCTCTTCCAGTCTGTTCTTTGCCTTCTCCATCAGAGGCTTGCAAGGAAGCTTCGGATTGACACGATACTCTACAAGAATATCATTGTATGACTCCACCTTATCGTTTGCTCTTTTCTGGAAATGACGCATAATCGTATCATCATCGTCACTTGACAGCGTAAATCCAAAGTAATCTTTCATAATTTCTTTAGCAGAACGGAGCTGTCCGTCAGTTGCTCTTTCTCTGATGTCTATTAACAGTCTGTCTACGAACTCCCTCTTCGTCAGGTATCTTACAATATCCTTTGGTTCTGTCGAAAGCAGCAATAATGCCTGACTGTTTAAGGTCATAGCTACCCTGCCTTGCTTAAACAGCATTGCCACGAGCCACTGTACATCCTTAGCATCGAAGCCATAAGGAGCTGCTGCAAACTTATCTAATAGTGCTTTGAGAGAAGTCTTCATGTGTCTTGCATTGTTAAGACTGATTACCTGAATTACTTCCTCAAGTGCCAGCTTATTCGGTGTTGTGTCACTTGTTCCAAGCAACGACATCTGACCATCACTTTTCTTAAATATGGCATCAATATCAGATATTTCAGGGGCAGTCTCCATATAAGTCAACTTGTTATACTGCATAGCTACCAGCTTGCCGAGTGCTTCATTAATTCTGCTTGCCGGTTCCTTTGCAGATATGGTTGACTTATCTCCATTTACATAGATATCTGCATTTTTAATTGCTTCTTCTATAAAGATTTTAATTCTGTCTTTCTTCTCGATTCGCTCGTCTTCCTTTGCACGACGGATGCTGTCAAAACTTCCTCTTGCACCGGAAGCATTTTTATTCAGGAACTTATATATCTTGATGGACTCTGTAATCTCCTCTAAAAAAGTACTGTCATTTGGCAGTTTTACAATTACAGCGTTTTCATTTACTGAAAGCATTCTCAAAGTCGATTCCTGATAATCGCCTGCATAAGGAGTAATAATTGTTACTCCAATATCATTTGACTGATTATTTCTAAAAAATCTATCGTCAACTTTCTGGTTAAACGTGAACAAGTACCTGCTACTATATCTGTATTTCTTTTCTGTAAAAATTTCTTCAAAAATAACCATTGATGCTTCACCGATTATTTCTCCCATTTCTACTGATTCATTATTTATAGCATTGTTTATTTCCTGTTCTTCATTTGTCAGGAATATATAGATTTCTCCGTTCTTCTGTACAAGAGTCTCCTTAATCAATTTCTTTAAAGATTCTTCGATTTTTCCACGGATCTCAATTCTATCATCATCAATGTCCGAAATCATAAGTGTTGTCAGATTGTCTACATTTGCTTTAATTTCTTTGACATATTTAATCATAAAAAGAACTTTTAACAGTTCCACAGCAAACTCATCCAATTTGCTGTTATTTTCCGCATCTGAAATTACCTGACTATGTTGATGATCAATAAACTTATGTAATGGATTATAGAAGTAACTAAAAGGTACTAAAACTCCATCTTCTTTATTCATCACTCGTATTGCCGATTCTTGAAATAATGCCAACATTGAACGCGACTGATCAGACAGGTGTTTGCCACTAGCGCCATGTGTTCTAACCGCTGTAAGTACCTGACCCAGCAAGTTAAACTGATATGGAATAAACGGATAGCATGCAGCAAAATCCGACTTGTCTGTATAAAGTTTCTTATCTGCTGTATCCGCTGTGAATGTGATCAGATTCTTGATGATAGACTCCTTATGCTCATATAGAAGTCTGAGTGTCTGTGTTGCCACCTCATTTTTCTTAAGCACACGCTCTCTGATAACTTCATCTACATTGGATGCAGACAGAGAAAGTCTTGTATCAAATCTTCCCTGAATCTTTGAGAAGTCATTGCCCTTTGTCTTTGTAATCGAATCAATATCTTCCTGGCTGGTTACAATTACCCATGCCTTACCTTTGCAGGCTGTACCAAGGTCTTCTACAATAGTCTGTAAATTAAGCATAAGTTGAGTGTCGTCTGCAATATACTGACCAATCTCATCTACCAGGAAAATGACATGATGATTTGGTCCTTTCTTTGCACAATACTCCTGCACCAGTGATACAAACTTCTCAATGCTTAAGTCATAGCTGTTCTTGGCACTCTTGCACCAGTTTCTAGCAGCTTCCTCACTCATAAAGTCCATATCAACAATAGTCTTTACTATTTTATCCTGAATAACTGCAAATGCCTGTCTCTTTTTCTCCCAAGGAGCACCTGCAATCTCTTCAAATCTCTGTTTGAAATCTTCAAACTTTCCTTCATTGTCAAGCTGTCTCTCAAACTCTGCAAGGTATGGAATTGAGCCACAATATCCCTGCATCTCGTTAAATACTTTCATAAACACTTCTACGATAGCCTCCTTGCCGGAGCCTACTTTTGCTGAGCCTTTTGAATCTATGTTAAAGAGCATAACATCAGATGAGATAGTTCCTGCCTTTGTCATCTTAGCAATCAACATTGGATCATCTATCTTCTTGTCGTCTGTAAAGTATTCGATTGCTCTTTTCCCCTCTACCTTGCTGTTTTTCAGTATGTATGACAGTATTTTAAGGAAGTGTGATTTACCACTTCCAAAAAAACCTGAAATCCATACTCCCATCTTATCTGTATACCCATCTATTCCCTTTTCATAGTTATCAAAGAAGTCTCTGAAATGTTTACGGAGTTCTTTTGTCACTACATATTCATCTAATTCCTGATATATATTTTCTTCATCCGACTGACCTACTTTAATAACGCCCTTAATGTCACGGTCAATCTGTTTATCAAACATACTCTTTATTTGCATTTCTTCTCCTCCTGTATGTGTTTACACAAGACGGAACGCTCTATAATAATTGTGCGAATCCATCGTTCCAAACAATTTCAAATCCTGACCACTATATTCTCCCGGATAGAACATGACTACCGGAACTGTATCTAGTACTTGATGTAGGTTGTTTAATATATTATGGCTTGCAATAATCGGATGACACTTGCCAACTCCGGTAAGGAATAATACACTATCAGTCAAGTCATTCTGCAGGATATGACTGATTATCAGATTCTGTTCGTCAGTCTCGTCCAATCCCAATGTCTCTACCAAGCTGTCTGCCATATCAAAGAAACCATTCTCTTTTTCCAATTCAAAAAATGCATCCAGATAATCCTCTTCCTGCAAAATCTGTATCATCAGATGAAACAGATCCACTTCTATGATTTTGAAATCTTTATTGCCATTATTGATTCTATCTTTTAAATACTTAATGTACTCACGCACATTTATCTCCTGCCTTGGATCATAGTCAAAAACATAATATCCTACTTCGTTTCCAAGTCCTTTATTTTCACGAAATGACTTCTCAGATATCTTGCTTTCTATCTGGTTGAGTCTTTCATCAAGTGTCAGTTTCTGCATTGCTATACTCCCTCCACAATTCTAAGATAATCTTCAAGTCCATTCGTTTTAAGCAATTCCTCTGTATGATAATTGACATGTATTGGTCTGATTATTCTTGGCTTTCCACTACTTTCAAGAATACCTGCTTCAAACATCATTCTTGTCATACACTGCTTTAATTTTTTTACAGCTGACTCCGTCCAACCTGCTATAACATCACTTTGCATTGATTTGTCAGAAAAGAAATTATTTAAATCTCTATCTGTTATTTCCTTCTCACCCAAACGAATCTTCTCATCATACACTTCATGTAAAAATTCAAAAAATAATCTACTATCCATCAAAATTGCAATTAAGTTTATAATTTTAGCTGTTTCAATATCGCATGTAACAAATTCTTTCAATACAGCCTCTGGCAACAAAGATACTCTACGATAAGTTCCATTTAAAACTTCATATGCACGGTACTCTGCTTTTACCTGATAGATATTTTCGCTCCATACAATTTTTTTTATTTGAGTCTTATCATATCCTTCTTTAATATATGATGCAGTCTTCCTCGATTCTTGTAACCAAAACAATTTGGATGTTAATCCTGCGCTATAATTCATCATTTCCACCATCCTTATTCTTTTCATAGTGGATAATGTCTCCAAAATCACAATCTAATTCATCACAAATTTTTTCTAAAATGTTCATAGATACCTTCTCGCCCTTTGTCATTTTGGCAACTGTACTACTACTTATACCAAGATTGTTTGTCAAATCAATCTTCTTCATATTTTTATCAATCAATAGTTTCCATAATCCATTATATGATACTGACATATGCACTACCTCTTCACTTAAAGTCACTACTTTAACAGTGTTTTTCTCATTTGAATTCTTCTTTTGTCAAATTAGACATTTAACTGTAGTTATTTTACCATATATGCATTATTCTATCAATTTTAATTTGAAGATTCACTTCGAGAAATCAAACATATTTTTTGTATTTTTTATTTTTCTCTTTAATGTTTTTACAAAAACAGAGAGTAAAAATATACCCTCTGCTTCAAGAACTAATCTATAATTAAATTTAATTCTACTAAATCTATATGACTGATAATATATGTCACATAGTAGATTGCATTACTCGAATATCGGCTGACCGTATTCGTATAATATTTCATTTATTTCAAACATATCATATATTTTATTCTGTAAAAAATATGCAATTATAATATCCATTTTTGAACTTTTTGAAAAAGCAAATCCTGCGCAATTCAATAAATCCTTAGCTTCATCAATTGACAATTCCAAAGCTATTGTCAATGCCAAAACTGTCTTTTTGTTTGGTTGATAATTTATGTCTTTTCTTATTTTTGAAAAATGTCGTCTATCTACATATGCTTTATGATATACCTCAGAATCCGACATACCTCTTTCATCTATCAATCTAAGAAGTCTCTGCGAAAAAGTTTCTCCAATTTGTCCCATTAGACTTTCAATATTACGATCAGATGCTATTGATGAAGACATAGTTTTAGTTATCTTTGTTTTTTTCATAGTGCTCGCATCAAATTGTATTTCCATCGACTCGTCAACTTCAAACTCATTGTCTTCAAAATCACTATTAGCTTTTTTTTCTTTCCTCTTTTTCCTTAACTCTGATATTTTTTCAAAAATTCCAAACATTTCCTTATCTAACTTGATATCATCACTCTTTTTTACATAATTTTCTTCTATGTATTTTCCTACTTCTTCATATAATTTTTCGTTATGCATATGTTTTCTCCCTTAAGAAATCTAAACAGAATATTCTAATTATCAATATTTGGTTTTATTATAGCACTGCTCTGCTTATATAAATAGAACTATATAAATGTCATTTTTATCCTTGATTTTAATTTACAAATAACTTCCACTTTATGCAATCTATTTTATTGATAGTTTACTGCATTCTTTTTTTAGTGTTAAAGTCCTAAACTTATCTTAATTGCTTCATCTATCCTTTTCATTAATTTCATGTCAAAAGAATAAACGTTGTTTATATAATTTCCAAGTCGCCTTTTATCTATTGTTTTTATTTGCTCTGCATGAACTTCACTTATTTGTGGCATACAATCTAGTGGCAATCTAACATGCGTTGGCATTTCAACTTTTTTGATTTTCGACGTAATTATAGCCACTATTATTGTGTTAGAAAACATATTTCCTTTATCATTTTGTATAACCAAAACAGGTCTTTCCCCTGTTTGCTCAGATCCACACCAATTTTCCAATCCATTTAAATCTGCAAAAAATATATCTCCTCTTTTGATCATAATTTCATTTTGATATTCACAATCATTTGATTCATGTATATTATCATCCACTATGAATCCTTGTGGATACATTGATATAGTCTTTTCTGTAAAATAATTTTTTCCACAACTGATGCATTTTCTCCCTATCAATATCCTGCTTTTTTCTAATCCATCGTCATATCCATAAGCTAATGGTACTAACTCATTTCCACATTCACATTTCATTGTTCTAAGTGTTCTTATCTTGCAACTAATTGGTGCATTACTCTTAAATTCATATCTGATAGTTGCTTTTTTAGTATTTAACTTATATCCATCAAATACTGGATATGCTTTATTCAGTACATATAATCTACACATATATATCCACCTCTAATTAAATGAATTCAACTGCTGTTGCATGTCTTTCTTCCATAATTGCCCTAATAATTTTTCTTGCATTGCAAGCTTCTTTAATCATATTTTCTATTCCCTTCAATTCTATAATTTTATTGTATATCGTCATTACAACGGCATACTCAACGGAACTTGAATATTCTGGGAATTTTTCAGCACGATGGTTCATTCTTTCTATCGCCATATTAAGAATATTTTCTATCTCTTTCTCGTCATCCTTGTATATTATCATAGTCTCTATATCTGCCAAAACACATGCAAACATTCTAGTAATTTCCTCCTCCAAGACAAGTTTTTGTCTATTATTTTCTAACCACTCTGAAAATGATGAATAACCATCACATTTCAATTCGTAAGTCATTCTGTTAGTTATGACTTTCTTTGCTGAGATTATTTTCTTTTCACACAATATTTCTGCTCCTTTTTCTGTAACAAAAGCCACTTTACTCTCTGTTCCGTCTAATTTTCTTATTTTTTCAATTATGATGTATTGTTTATCAACAAGTGCGCGAATGTTAGTGTCAATTTGGTAAGTGCTCAAATTATAAATCTCTCTCATTATGCAATTCAAAATATTAACTTCTATTGCACCTTTGTAATTACATATTTGTTTTAAAAAGTCTATTTCCATCTGTTTCCACAATTTCTCGCTCATAATTTTCCTCCATATGTACATTTATTATTTCCTAAAGGTTTATAATCTTTTTTTAATTTGCTACTAATAAGTGATATTGTTTAATAAGCCTTTTTGCTACCATACAATTAAGATCCTTATTTACCGCTATTGTATATTTCCCATTTGAGTACATAAAATGTGATCCTCTACAACGTTGATATTCATATCCATTATTCTTAAGTATTTTTTTCATTTTTCTTGCATCTATCATAGTAATCACCTACTTTTTTGTTGCTTTTCATGATACTCTGCAATATCCTCTGCCCAATCTTCGTCTAAATCTATATTGCATTTCCTGCTTTTAGTAACTTTGCTCACTGCTTTGCTCACAGTTTTATAATTTAACGAAACACCTTTTGAATCATTCTCATATGTCACTGACCTGTCTCTGTCAATGCCTATCTTTTCTGCCTCCCTTCCTGCATCTATATTGGCACCTAAAAATAAGAATTCCCATCCACATTTTTTCTTTGCTTCAATCATTTCGCGAATATCATTGTATGAAAATTCCTCACTTGAATTTTCTAGTCCGTCCGTGATAATAACAAATAATACTTTCCCAGCTCTATGTTCTTCAGGCAAATACTTTTGAACATTATCAATTTTATTTATTGCCTGCCCCACAGCATCAAGAAGTGCTGTACATCCACGTACATAATATTCCTTACCTGTAAGTGGTTGAATTTCTTGAATGGAAAAACGGTCATGTATTATTTCAACCTTATCATCAAAAAGAATAGTAGTTACATTAACCTTTTCCCCATCTTTTTTCTGTCTTTCTATCATTCCATTAAAACCACCAATTGTATCACTTTCCAGTCCACACATTGAACCACTTCGGTCCAAAATAAAAACTAATTCTGTTAATTCCACGTTCATGTACTTTGTCTCCTTCCTTTAAATTTAAAAATATTATATCTATATAAATAACAACAATGGTCGCATGACGGGCGACATTATTTCATTTGTTATTTAAATAGTTTTTAATCACATTTTTCTTATTTTCCCGGCCTGCATATCATCACCAATCCTCCATTATGATAATTACCCAAGCATACTCCGTGTGCCTCATCCACTGCCTCAACCATTTTTCCATTGCCTACATAAATACCAACATGACTTATGTTTTTGTATCGTCCATTGGTTGTGTAACTGTAAAATATCAAGTCTCCTGGCTGTATGTCTTTTTCCTTAACTGTTTTGCCTTTCAGCCCTTCTGCTTCTGTAGCTGCAGTTGTTGAACCTCCAAATGCTATGTCAATACCTGCTGATTTCCATGCGTAGTATGCCAGTGAGCTACAATCAAATGCCTTTTCACTATTTCTTAAATTCTGGCTGTACGGATATCCTACCTTAGACAATACAAAGGATGCCACAGTCTTTTGTGTTGGATCTGTTATTTTGTCAGTTATGTTTGTTATTTCCTGTGGGGTAAGACTTCCCTGCAAGCCACTTAGCTGACTTCCACCTGTCTGACCACCTGACGGATTACTTGTGATGCAGGCACTCATTAGCTGATTGAGTGTTTCCATCCTTTCCTCATCAAACTGATACTCCACTGACATTTCCGTATAGCTTTTTAATGTAATTCTCACTTCAAGGTACTTTTTCTTCTTTTTGCCCTTTTTCTCTGTAACATTTTCCATTGTGTACCTGCACATGTCATCAAACACTGCCTTTAAATTCTGCTTGTTAGTTTCATTCATCTTTGTTGCCGTGTTTTCGTAACCATATTTCACCATATACACGCACATTATGTCATAGTAGTTTGAAGGCTCACTGTTCATTCCCTCGTAGTCCACATATACTTTTCTGCCCTCATCCGCATCCTTGTGTTCATCCACCAGTGTCTGTATTTCCTGATTAAATTCAGATACGTACTGCGTTGTTACTGTCTGTATTGTATCTCCGCTTTCAAGTGGTGGAAGAAATATTGCAAATGGTGAATTGTATAGCATTGCTATGATTGCAAACACAATTCCTGTTGCAACCATTATCACTATTAGTATTGGAACTACCAATGGTGCAAGTATGGATGCCACCTGCTTAATCATGTATGCCATCTTGTTTTTTATCAGGCTTCCTGCAAGTTTGAATATGCTGTCGTTTTGCTCATCACCGGGCTTTAGCTTGTCCATAAAATATTTCATCATTCTACTCTTTTGCTCTGCCCTGTAAAAAGTGTTTTCGAGTTTCATTCCCACTGCTTCACCTGCAGCCATTCCAATCAATGTGCCTTCAGGACCTGCCGCTGAACCTACAACTGTGGTGCCGGTTTTTACTGTAAGTTTTGTACGTTGTTCTCTTATTCGCATACATTTTTATTTCATTATTTTAATATTTAATAAATTTTTCATAGCAATCCAATTTAGTTATTAACGAAGAATTAAGCAAACTCTTCTTTTAAAGTTGGTCCATTCTATCCGGACCAACTTTGGACCAAATTCGGTCCAACTTTTGTGATTAGTTATGATATTATGCAATAAGTTGTGTATTCTCATTGGACAAGAAAATTTTTATTTAAGTACCTGATTAATAATCGCCAAGCCCATCTAATTGATTTGCTTCGCAAATCAATTAGCACGCGGCATTCGTAGAATGCCGCATAACATAAAAAGAGATAGGTCCTCAATTATGCAAGCATATGAGAATCCTATCTCTTTTTATGTTACGTCGCTTTGCTCAAAGCTTCGCGATAATTATTTCATCTGTTTTGCTACTTCTGCAGCGAAGTCTTCTTCTTTCTTTTCGATACCTTCACCAGTTTCGAATCTTACGAAGCTCTTAAGTGCAACTGTAGCACCAACTTCTTTTGAAACTTCAGCTAAGTATGCTTTTACTGTCTGCTTTCCATCTGCAGCCATAACGTATGTCTGATCAAGAAGACATACTTCTTTTAACTGCTTTGAAATACGACCTTCAACTAAGCCGTTGAAAATCTTGTTAGCCATAATTGCTTCCTTCTTGCTCATTGCAATTGCAGCTAATGCAGCGATTGCTTCTTTTGAAAGGAAGTTGAATAAATACTTGTCATTCTGCTTTTCTTCTAATACAGCCTTGTCTTCAGCATTTAATGCATCTGAAGCAAATGCTTCAGCGAAGATATCCTTCTGGATTGGCTTTGGAAGTGATGATACATCATTTAAAGCACTGTCAATTGTGATTTCTCTCATCTTAGCAAGTTCTTCATCTGAGATGTCTTCTCTGCTAACGTACTGAGGGCTCATAGCTGCAATCTGCATAGCTACTGTCTTAATTGCTGCTACAACTGTATCGTTTGCTGGAGCATCAGCGTCAACTAATACACCAATCTTTCCACCAGCGTGGATGTATGAAGCAAGAACTCCGTCTGATTCAATCTTCTTGAATCTTCTGATATTCATGTTTTCACCGATTACTGCGATCTGTGAAACTAATTCGTCTTTAACTGTCTTTGTTGTATCAAGTGCCCATGGTTCAGCCATGAATGCGTCCATGTCTGCTGCATCAGAATCAAGAATCTGATTTGCAACGTTTGATACGAATGTCTGGAATTTTTCGTTCTTAGCAACGAAGTCTGTTTCTGAGTTAACTTCAACGATTGCTGCCTTGCCGTCTTTTACTGCTGTAAATACAACACCTTCTGCTGCAATTCTTCCTGATTTCTTAACTGCTGTAGCTTCGCCTTTTTTTCTTAAGATTTCGATAGCTGCTTCCTGATCTCCATCTGTTTCTACTAAAGCTTTCTTACAAGCCATAACACCAGCGCCTGTTAATTCTCTTAATTCTTTTACCATTGCTGCTGTGATTGTCATAATTATATCCTCCTAAAAACTATATCTTATTCTTCTGTTGCTTCTTCAGCTGCATCTTCAGCTACCATTTCTTCACCCTGGTTTGCTTCGATAACAGCATCAGCCATCTTAGAAACGATAAGTTTTACTGCTCTAATAGCATCATCGTTACCTGGGATAACATAGTCTAATTCTTCTGGGTCACAGTTTGTATCTGCAATACCGATTAATGTAATTCCAAGTGAATGTGCTTCCTGAACACAGATTTTTTCCTTCTTAGGATCTACTACAAAGATAGCATCTGGGATTCTCTTCATGTCCTTGATACCGCCAAGGTTCTTTTCAAGCTTGTCCCATTCCTTCTTGATGTTAACAACTTCTTTCTTAGGAAGAACATCAAATGTTCCATCTTCTGCCATCTTTTCGATGTCTTTTAATCTCTTAATTCTTGACTGGATAGTCTTGAAGTTTGTAAGCATACCTCCAAGCCATCTTTCGTTAACGTAGTACATTCCACATCTTTCAGCTTCTGTCTGAACAGCTTCCTGAGCCTGTTTCTTTGTACCAACGAAAAGAATTGTACCGCCTTCTGCTGCGATATCTGAAACTGCCTTGTAAGCTTCATCTACTTTACCTACAGACTTCTGTAAGTCGATGATGTAGATACCATTTCTTTCTGTGTAGATGTATTCTGCCATTTTAGGGTTCCATCTTCTTGTCTGATGTCCGAAATGAACACCTGCTTCTAATAACTGTTTCATTGAAATAACGCTCATTTTTATACCTCCTGGTTTTTAAATTTAATTATTGATACTGTTCCGGTGTTATCCCGGCATGTATCATGCCTTCCATCTGCTTCACCAAATCAGACAACCCCGAGCGTGGGCACCGGTCTGACTCTCCACAGATGTGCTTAATGCAACTCAAATATCATAACACAAAAGAAAGCAGTATGCAACTGCTTTCTTTCGTATAAATTATGTTTTTTATAAAATTCTCATTCAGACTTTCACACAATTTTTCCACAACATTCTTTTACTATGTTGTCATATTGTTTTTTAGTTAGCCTGCTTTTCTTTCTTAAGTTCTGTAACATAACCACACTGTGGATCTGCACATGCAAGCTTGTTACCTTTTTCAACCATATAGCCTCCACACTGTGGACACTTTTCTGCAGAAGGTTTCTGCCATGACATAAAATCACATTCAGGGTTATCTATACAACCATAATATCTTCTGCCCTTCTTGGTTTTCTTAAGTAATACATCCTTTCCACACTTAGGACAAGGAACGCCAATCTTTTCTAAGTATGGTTTTGTATTTCTACATTCAGGGAATCCCGGACAGGCAAGGAACTTACCATGTGGGCCGTATTTAATTACCATACGTCTTCCACATTCTTCACAGATTTCATCAGATTCTTCATCTGCAATGTCAATCTTTTCTAAGTTCTTTTCAGCATTTTCTACCTGTTCTTTTAAGTCAGGATAAAAGTTTCTGATAACTGTCTTCCATTCTATTGTACCTTCTTCAACTGCATCAAGAAGTGATTCCATGTTAGCTGTAAACTGTGTGTCTACAATAACACTAAACTCTGTTTTCATTACATTGTTTACTGCTTCACCTAACTCTGTAACATAAAGATTTTTCTTTTCTCTTGTTACATAACGTCTTGCAATAATTGTTGTAATAGTCGGAGCATAAGTGCTTGGTCGTCCAATACCCTGTTCTTCCATTGCCTTTACAAGTGCTGCTTCCGTAAAATGTGCAGGTGGCTGTGTAAAGTGCTGATTTTCTTCAAACTTTTCAAATTCAAGTTTTGAATCTTTTTCAAGCTTTGCAATGGTGTTGTTTGTAACAACTTTCTCATTATCACTGTCTGTATAGACTTTCATAAAACCGTCAAAATCAAGTTTTGATGTTGATGCATTAAAAATATACTTTCCTGCATTAACTTTTACGTTAGTTGTTTCGTAAACTGAATTTTCCATACGGCTTGCAACAAATCTTCTCCAGATAAGCTGATATAATCTAAATAAATCTCTTGGAAGCTGGTCTTTTACTTCTTCAGGCATTAAGTTTACATCTGTAGGTCTGATTGCTTCGTGAGCATCCTGAATCTTCTTGTTTGACTTCTTTGAATTAATCTCTTTAGCCATATATGAATCGCCATATTTGCTTTCGATAAATTCCTTTACCTGAACTTCTGCTGTTTCTGATACTCTTGTGGAATCAGTTCTCAAATATGTTATAAGACCTATTGTTCCTCTGCCCTTAATGTCAACACCCTCATACAACTGCTGAGCTATTCTCATTGTCTTCTGTGTTGAGAAGTTAAGCGCCTTTGAAGCTTCCTGCTGCAATGTACTTGTTGTAAAAGGTATAGGTGCTTTTCTTGTTCTGCTTCCCTTTTTAATGTCCTTAACAGTAAACTCACTGTCTTTTAATTCCTTAACAATTCCGTCTAACTGTTCTTTTCCGGTAATTTCTAATTTACCTTTGTTGTCGCCATAAAAGCTTACTGTAAATTCTTTATTTTTGTGCTTTAATACTGCATCCATATCCCAATATTCTTTTGGAATAAATGCGTTTATTTCATCTTCTCTGTCACAGAGCATTTTTAATGCTACAGACTGAACTCGTCCTGCACTTAAACCTCTTTTAATCTTCATCCATAATAGCGGACTAATGCTATATCCCACCATTCTGTCTAATACTCTTCTTGCCTGCTGGGCATCAACTAATCCCATTTCTATATCTCTTGGATGTTTTAATGACTCTTTTACTGCCTGCTTTGTAATTTCATTAAAAGTAATTCTGTAAGTCTTCTTTGGATCTAATTTCAAGGCTATTGATAAGTGCCATGAAATTGCTTCTCCCTCACGGTCCGGGTCAGTTGCCAAATATACTTTGTCTGCTTTTTTTGCATAGCGACGAAGTTCTGCCAACTTGTCTCCCTTTCCCCTAATTGTAATATACTTTGGTTCGTAGTCATTTTCCATGTCTATTCCCATTGTACTTTTAGGAAGATCTCTAACGTGTCCATTTGAAGCAACTACTTCATAGTTAGAGCCCAAAAACTTTTTAATAGTCTTAACTTTAGCCGGTGATTCCACAATCACAAGATATTTTGCCATAAACATCTCCTTAAAATATTTTCGCTGTTGTCGTTAAGCCTTTGAATAATAATTTTCTGATGGCTGCTCTACCAGTCCCATTAACTGAAGTTTTAGCAGCATACCTGTAAGTTCTTCATACTTAAAACCTGTTTCATTCATCAGTTCATAAATATTTTTCGGCTGTAAACGTAACCCACTATACAACAAGGCTAAATCTTTTTCAAGACCTTTTTCTTTTTGTTTTTTCTCATTTTCGTTTTTTGAACCACTATATTGTATGTCATTTAGCACGTCGTTAGCACCTGTAATTATGCCTGCTCCTGCCCTTATGAGACGGTTGCATCCATCGCTTAATTTTTCGCCCACTCTACCCGGTACTGCCATTACGTCTTTCCCCTGTTCCAATGCCCATTCTACGGTAATCAGGGAACCACTTTTCTCTCTTGCCTCAACTACTATAACCTTGTCCGAAAGTCCGCTTATAATTCTATTTCTAAGAGGAAAATGCCAGGCTATTGGTCCTGCCCCCGGAGGATACTCAGAAATTATTCCACCATTTTTTAAAATATCATTATAAAGTTCTATGTTTTCTGTTGGATAGCAAACATCCACACCACTTCCAAGTACTGCAAATGTTGGCGTTCCACCTTCCAAAGCTCCTATCTGACTATAAGTGTCTATGCCTCTTGCCATTCCGCTTATAATCTGAACTCCGTTTTCCGACAGCTCTCTTGCCAATGCTCTTGCCATTTTTCTTCCATAATTAGAGCACGCTCTTGCCCCTACCATTGCCACTACAGGCTTGTCCCTGTCAGGCAGTCTTCCTTTATAAAATAAATATTCTGGTCTATGATCATAAGGCAACAACTTCGCCGGGTAATCCCTGTCATTTACTGATACAACTTTTATGCCCTGTTTTTCTAATTCCTTTATGTAGTTTTTGTCCTTTAATTTTTCCAGCTGTTCTTTGTATTCACTGCCTCTTTTATTGTTTATTTTTTTATTTTCATTTGTATTTGCATTTTGATTTATGTTTTTATTTGTATTATCCATATTTATTTAAAAAACACCGGTCTGTAACTTACAGCCTCAGCTATATCCCCCTGTTGTATTTTTTCGTGTTGTTTTAAATCTGCTATTGTTCTAGCCACTTTTATGATTTTGTCATAAGCTCTTATACTTAAATCCATTGTAGTATATATTTTTTCCATTAAATGCTGTTCTTCTTTGTTAAGTTTGCAGTATTTCTTTATGTTTTCCCCTGAAAGCTGACTGTTAAACTTAAACTTCTCATTGGCATACCTTTCACGCTGAATCTGAACAGCCCTATTTACTCTTTCTTTGATGGTTAAAGAATCTTCCGGCTGTTCTTCTTTTTCCAATTGAAAATATGTAACCTGATTCATATGCACGCACAAGTCTATTCGGTCTATTAGCGGACCGCTTATTTTTTCCATATATTTCTTTACTTCCTGCTCTGTGCAAGTACATTTGTTCATATCAGGGTAGTAACCACATTTGCAGGGATTCATTGCCCCTATCAAAATAAATTTGGCAGGAAATTCATATGTTCCTCCGCTTCGGGACACAATAATCTTCTCATCCTCCAATGGTTGTCTTAATGTTTCAATTACCTGCCTTGAAAATTCAGGCAATTCGTCAAGAAAAAGTATTCCCCCGTGCGCCTGTGTAATCTCCCCGGGTTTAGGATTAAATCCACCTCCAATCATTGCTGAAACTGTTGCCGTGTGATGTGGACTTCTCACAGGTCTGGTCTTCACAAGGCTTCCTGAAAGATTTCCTGCCACACTTTGTATTTTTGATATTTCTATTTGTTCTTCCAATGTCATATCAGGAAGTATGGATGGCATTGTTTTTGCTATAATGGATTTTCCTACTCCCGGACTTCCCATCATTAACATATTGTGCATTCCTGCCGCCGCTATTTCCGATGCTTTCCTTGCCTGAATCTGTCCTTTTATATTTTTAAAATCGTATTTGTAATCTTCTGTTTCCTGTGGAATGATTTTTATTTCAGGCGGTTTCATATTAGTTGCCAAAATCATTACCAGTTGATTAAGATTCTCTACCCCGATTATTTCCAAGTCTTTTATAAAATCACATTCGCCTACGTTTTCAATTGGAACATAGCACTTCTTAATCCCCTGTTCCATCGCTGACAGCGCCAGTGGCAACACTCCGTTAATCTTTACAATGTCCCCGTTAAGGCTTAATTCTCCTATGAACATTTTGTCATCTACTGTGCAGTTAATCAGTCCCATTGACATAAGTATGGATACTGCCACAGGCAGGTCAAAATAGGTTCCCGTCTTTCTAATATTAGCCGGCGAAAAATTTATTGTAATTCGCTTAGGCGGTATCATAAAACCTGAATTCTTAATTGCTGTTCTAACACGTTCTCTGGATTCTTTAATATTGGATGCTAAAAGGCCTACCATATCAAAAGATGGCAGGCCATTACATACGTCTGTTTCCACAATAACAGGTTGGGTGTCAATTCCGGTTATTGCGGCACATTTTATCTTACATACCATATAAGTCCCCCGCTTTCCTTTAGTATTTTGATTATATATTTAGTTTTGTTTTTTAACAAAATCTAACATATTTTCTGACTATTTTTCTTTATTTCTGAAGCCAGTTTATGTTGCATTTTGTTTTAAGTGTTTCATTTGTAATGTAGTTTTATCACATTCTATATGAATTATCAAGAGCTTTTTTTAATTTTTCTAAAGCTCTTTTTTCTATTCTGCTTACATAGCTTCTTGATATGCCAAGTTTTTCCCCAACCTTTTTCTGAGTCATTGGCTTCTTGCCATTCAATCCGTACCTCCAGACAATTATTTCTTTTTCTCTTTCATTTAAAATCTGTGCCACATATTTCTGAACAAGGCTGATATTCTCGGCTTTTTCTATTTGTTCAAGCGTATCCATTTCATCATTTTCAACCACATCTATAAGGCTTATGGTATTTCCCTCTTTGTCCGTTCCAATAGGCTCGTTTAATGACACATCCTTGCTTCTCTTTTTTTCCGCTCTAAGCATCATTAGGAGTTCGTTTTCTATACACTTTGCAGCGTAAGTTACAAGGCGATTCCCCTTGTCAGGATTATATGTGTTAACAGCTTTTATAAGTCCAACTATTCCAATGGAAATAAGATCCTGGTTTTCCCTGTTCTCATCATAATATTTTTTTACAACATGGGCAACAAGTCTTAAATTCCTCTCAATCAGTATGTCCTTAGCTTTTTTATCCCCAAGCCTCATTTTTTCGATATAAATCTTTTCTTCATCAGGGGTAAGAGGTTCCAAAAAAGTTTTCAAGCCGGATACCTTTCGACATACTTAATCTAGTTTATGCTTTACCTGACTTCTTTGTGCCTGTACTCTAAAAAGAAAAAAACTTGAAAAGTTACTTATCTAAGTTCTCTCCAAGTCTTTTTATATTAACATTTATTCTGCTTTCATTCTAAGTATGTCTCCGGCCTCCGGTACCTGGTCAAGCTTTATTGTAATAATCTGCTTTGGATGCGGACAACTTTCCATTGCCACTCCATCCTGATCTGTAATCGATATTACATTAGCTTCAATATCTCTTCCGTCAGCTTTCATTATTTCGATTTTATCACCTACGCAGAATTTGTTTTTCTGCTCAATTACAAAACTTCCATCTTCCAAAGGTTTCCCTGATATTCCAAGATATACATAATCTCGTTCATAAACGTTACAATCATATATCTGTGTTGTTTCATCAGGTTTTCCAAAGAAAAATCCTGTTGTGTACTGTCTGTAAGTACACTGTGAAATTAGTGTTTTGTATTTTGGAATGTTTTCTTCGTACTTCTTTGGATTTTCAAAATAATCATCAATTGCCATTCTGTATGTTCTGGCAACTGTTGCCACATAAAGAGCTGTCTTCATTCTTCCTTCTATTTTGAAGCTGTCAATTCCTGCGTCCACAAGTTCAGGAATATGGTCAATCATGCATAAATCCTTTGAGTTGAAAATGTATGTTCCGCGCTCATTTTCTTCTACAGGCATATATTGGCCCGGTCTTGATTCTTCCACTACTGCATATTTCCATCTGCAAGGATGAGTGCAAGCACCTTTATTTGCATCTCTTCCCGCCATAAAACTACTTAAAAGGCATCTTCCTGAATATGAAATACACATTGCACCATGTACAAAAGTTTCAATTTCCAAATCATCCGGAATATGATTTCTAATATCTTTTATTTCGCTAATTGAAAGTTCTCTTGCTGACACAACTCTCTTTGCACCTAGTGAATGCCAGAAATTGTATGTTCCATAGTTAGTATTGTTAGCCTGTGTGCTTATATGAAGTTCCATGTCAGGCAACATTTCCTTTGCAATTGTAAAAATAGCAGGATCAGCAATAATAAGCGCATCCGGCTTTACTTTTTTCAAGTCATTGAAATATGCCTTAACCGGTTCAATATCACTGTTATGAGCCAAAATATTGGCTGTAACATACACTTTTACGTTATATCTGTGGGCAAATTCCACCCCTTCTTTCATCTCTTCCAATGAAAAATTTTTAGCTTTTGCTCTTAAGCCAAAAACTTCACCACCTATATATACAGCATCTGCTCCATATCTCACAGCAGTTTTTAAAACTTCCAAACTGCTTGCAGGAACTAATAATTCAGGTTTTTTCATCTTTAAATCCTTTCCTCATTATTCATCTATCAAAATAGTATCTTGTATATAATATCTTTTTTCAAATATTATTTCTTCACTGATATTGTTATTCCATCACCTATTGGAACAATAGTTGTTTCAAGTTCAGGATGATTCTTTACTACTTCCAAATATTCACGCATACGCTTATGAATTGTTCTGTCACGTCTTCTCACAACGTACTTAGACTGGATAATATCCCCTTCCTGCAAAACATTGTCTGTTATAAGAACAGCCCCCTTCTTCATTAAGCGCATAACTTCAGGTAGAAAATGAATATACTGTGCCTTTGCCGCATCCATAAAAACAAAGTCAAAGCTGTCTCCTTCAAGGCCGGGCATAATTTCCATGGCATCTCCTTCAAGCATTGTAATAACATCTTCCTTATCTGCTTTTTTGAAATTATCCCTTGCCTGAACAATTCTCTTTTCGTAGTTTTCAATTGTTATAATACTTGCGTCCTTTTCAATTGCTTCACTCATTAAAATGGCTGAGTACCCAACTGCAGTACCCAGCTCTAAAATTCTTTTTGGTTTTGTTATTGTAAGCATTACTCTCAAGAAGCTTTCCATTTCCTTTCGGATAATCGGAACTCCGTCAATATGAGCCCGCTGTTCAATTTCTTCCAACACATTATTATTTGGTTTTTCAAGTGAATGCATGTAAGTGACTATTCTCTCATCTACTATCACACTATTCTCCCTTTGCTTTCGTAGTTGTTTCCGTTTCTTTCTTGTCCTCTTCCGGACCGGCATTTATAATCTTAAAAATCTCCTCATTGCTCTGAGATGTATTAAAAGAATATGTTCCTGCCTTTATTTTTCTTACTTCATAAAGATATGACTGAACCGTAAAAACTCTTGAACTTTTTATAACATTAAACTCCTCTAATGTTTTTCCAAAACTTTCTATTGAAGTTCCCTCATCAACAGTAAATGTCATATCTGTTCCCGGCTTTGGATCCACACCTTCATTGCTAAAAATCTGTGAGCCAAAACTATATGCCGTTGTGGCACAGACAATGGCAACAACTATCATTACAACATAAACCAATGTTTTTATTGAAAATTTTGCAAATCCCTGTGAGGTCTTTCTATTATCCATGTAAATCTCCATTTCACTCACTTACAAAGCGATGTTCTTTATTACTCAACTTCCATGATAATTGGTAAAATCATAGGATTTCTCTTCATTGTTTTCCAAATATATTCACCAAGGCTGTCTTTTACTACCATCTTAATCTTGCCCCAGTCAGCATTTCTTCTGCTTAAACATTCTTCCAATGCCTCAGTTACCACAACTTTTGCATTTTCGATTAAGTTCTCTGATTCCCTAACATAAACAAATCCTCTTGTTACAATGTCAGGTCCTGCCAATATCTGATTTGTGTATTTTTCAAGTGTTAATACTACTATTATAATTCCGTTTTCAGCAAGGTTCTGTCTGTCACGTAAAACAATATTTCCTACGTCACCTACTCCAAGTCCGTCCACAAGAACTGAACCTGCAGGAACCTTTCCTACTACCTTGGCATTTTCTTTTCCAATACTTAACACATCACCTGATTCCATAAGAAAAACATTCTCCTTAGGAATACCCATTGACTGTGCTAACTTTCCATGTTCCATTAAATGTCTGTATTCACCATGAACAGGTATAGAATACTTAGGTTTAATTAATGAATACATTAACTTAATTTCTTCCTGACACGCATGTCCTGAAACGTGAGTTTCATTAAAAATAACATTTGCGCCCTTCATATAAAGTTCATTAATAACCTTTGATACAGCTTTCTCATTTCCCGGAATTGGTGTTGAACTAAATACAATTGTATCTCCCGGTTTAATCTGTACCTTTCTGTGAATTGATGCAGCCATTCTTGAAAGTGCTGCCATTGATTCACCCTGACTTCCTGTTGTAATAAGTACAAGCTGATCATCTGTATAATTCTTCATTTCTTCAATACTAATTAATGTATTGTCAGGAATCTTAAGATAATCCATCTCTCTTGCAACAGAAATAATATTTACCATACTACGGCCTTCAACTATAACCTTTCTGTTATATTTGCAGGCTGTGTTAATAATCTGCTGTACTCTGTCCACATTAGATGCAAATGTGGCAATAATAATTCTGCTTTTAGTATTTTCTGAAAAAATATGGTCGAAAGTCTTTCCTACCTTTCTTTCAGATGGTGTAAATCCCGGTCTTAATACGTTAGTACTGTCACACATTAAGGCCAAAACACCTTTCTTTCCTAATTCGCTAAATCTGCATAAGTTAATTGCATCACCAAAAACAGGTGTGTAATCTACCTTAAAGTCACCTGTATGAACAATTACACCTACAGGTGTGTGGATTGCAAGTGCTGCTGCATCTGCAATACTATGGTTAGTTCTAATAAATTCAATTCTGAAGTCACCTAAATGTATGCTTTGTCCAAACTTAACAACCTTACGTTTTACAACACTTAAAAGGTCATGCTCTGAAAGCTTTCCTTCAATAATGCCCATTGTTAACTTTGTTGCATAAATAGGTACGTTAATCTCTTTTAAAACATATGGCAGAGCACCAATGTGGTCCTCGTGACCATGTGTTATAACGAACCCTTTAACCTTATCTTTATTTTCAAGTAAAAATGTAATATCAGGTATTACACAGTCAATTCCTAACATTTCATCATCAGGAAATGACAAACCGCAGTCAACTACAATAATTCCATCATTATACTCAAATGCAGTCATGTTCATTCCGATCTGTTCCAGTCCTCCCAATGGAATAACCTTTATTCTTGAACTATCACTCATATTTTTTATTTTTCCTCCTAAATCTCTATTCACGTTCTTCTTTTCTTATACTCATAATACCTTGCTAACTATAAAATCATCACAATTCTCTAAACACATAGTCATCCCCATATTTACAAACTATCACATTTTCTATGATTGAAACGATTTTACTTAATATTTTTCTATTTTATCGCTCTATATCAATATCTTCAAGCAGTTCTGAAAAAATTCTTCCGATATAATCTAATTCAGAATCGTCTTCTACCATCTCATATATTGCTTCTTCATCATTTTCATCTGATACATCTTTTAAAATATGTGCAATTTCTTCCTCTTCATCCCCTTCCTCTGTTACAAGGATATAGTTAACGTTGTTAATTCTTGTTTCTTCAACAACGTACATTTCAACTTCATTACCTTCATCATCTGTTAAAACAATCTTTTCTTCCATTAAATAAATCTCTCCATATTCTTTAATCCTATTTACCACACAGTTCCTATCGTTATAATAATAGCTATAGCTTCTTAATCTTATGTGTTCTTTTCAATCCTATTAATATAATCTTCCAAAATAATTGTGGCCGCAATCTGGTCCACATACTTATACCTGTCCTGTTTCTTTATGCCTGCTTCATCCATAATCTCGTAGGCTTCAACAGTTGTAAGTCTTTCATCCTGAAAGACTATTTCAAGACCTGTTCTTCTCTCAAGCATTGCGCCAAACTCTTTGGTCTTTTTAACTCTTTCACCTTCCGTACCACTAAGCATGACAGGATAACCAAGTACAATCTTCTCTATATTGTATTGTTCTACTAACTGCTCTATTCTTGCTAATGTCTTTCGTAACTTGTTTGGAGAATCCCTTCTTATAATCTCAACTCCCTGAGCTGTATATCCTAAAGGATCCGTAACTGCAACTCCAACCGTCTTAGAGCCAAAATCAAGTCCTAAAATTCTCATTCCATTTTCCATTTTATTTTCCATTTTGATTTTTATACTGTGGTATATAAAAGCATCAAAAACTTATCAGCCGGGATATTCGTGATTTCAATAGGATTATTGCTTACAATGTTAGCTATAATACCATTCCAAAACCACATCTTACTTAATCGCTTTCCCATATTTCCGCCTGATAAGTTTAATTTTATGTTATTCTTATGCTGTTTTATACCACCTTTATTTCAACTTATGGTTAATGTAATACTTTACTGTTTCTTCAATAAGTTCATCACGTTCCACTTTCATAATCAGGCTTCTTGCATTCTTATAGCTTGTTATGTAAGTTGGATCCCCTGACATAATATAACCAACAATCTGATTTACAGGATTATATCCTTTTTCAGCTAAGGCTTCATAAACCTTTTCGAGAATCTCCTCTACTCCTAATTTCTGTTCCTGTGGAACTCTGAAAAATTGTGTATTTCCTAAATCGCTCATCTTATCACGTCCTTTTTTTACCTATCAAGTAGGCTTTCTTTATCACTAATTTTAATATAAAACTTACATAGTGGCAAGCATTATTTCGTTAGTTAAAAAATCTTTAACATTTACTTTTCGTATTTGTCCTTCAAGATTTTCCTTTTCGGGCACTGCAATTTTAATATAATCAACTGTATGTCCAACCCAATATTCCTTGTTATCCAGTAGGATTTTTTCTTCAAACAATACTGTGGTATCTTGACCTATTTTAGCCTGTCTAAACTCTTTTGTAAGTTCTTCTCCTGTTTTGATTAAGTCTTCACTTCTTAATGTTTTTATTTTTTCATCTATCTGATTTGGCATTTTTGCTGCCACAGTGCCATCTCTCTTTGAATATTTAAAAACATGTAATTCTGCAAACTTAATCTTCTTTACAAACTCTCTTGAACTAATGTAGTCTTCCTCTGTTTCTCCCGGAAATCCCACAATAACATCTGTTGTAAAAGCAGGATTATCAATATACTTTCTAATTAACTGACACTTTTCATAGTATTCATCTGAAGTATAATGTCGATTCATGGCTTTTAATGTTTTGTCGCATCCGCTTTGAAGTGAAAAATGAAAATGCGGACAAATCTTTTTAACCTTGCCCAGTCTTTCCACAAAATCTTCTGTTACAACTTCCGGATCAAGTGAACCTAAACGGATTCTTTCAATTCCATTAACATTGTCTGCCATTTCTATAACATCTATTAACTTTTTGCCATTGTCATCATAGCAACTTAAGTTAATTCCTGTTAAAACTATTTCCTTAAAACCTGAAGCTGAAAGTCTTTCAAGTTCAGCTTTTATGCTTTCCATTGTTCTGCTTCTTATTCTTCCCCTTGCATATGGAATTATGCAATATGAACAGAAATTGTTACATCCATCCTGAATTTTCAAGTGGGCTCTTGTATGTTCTGTTACTGTTGAAATTTCCAAATCTTCGTATTCATCTGTGTGGTTAATGTCAATTACATATTCTTCTTTAACCTGTTCTCCGGCTTCTTTTTCTGCATAATATTCATTAAGAATTTCCACAATGTCTTTTTTCCTGTTATTTCCTACAACTAAATCTATTGAAAGATCCTGTGCCACTTTTTCAGTTGCAGTCTGCACATAACAGCCTGTAGCCACTACTACTGCATTAGGATTTTGCTTCTTAGCCTTATGAAGCATCTGTCTTGATTTTCTGTCTGCCATATTTGTAACAGAGCATGTATTTATAATATAAACGTCTGCCTGATCCTGGAATGATACGATTTCATAACCTGCTTTTTTAAGCAATTGAGTCATTGCTTCTGTCTCGTATGAATTTACTTTACATCCAAGATTGTGAAGTGCAGCTTTTCTCATATTTTTTCTCCTTTATAAAAATTAACTGATTTTTGCAAATATTTTTGGGCATTTATACACATTGACAAAGATTCAATCCGTGTTATCATTTTACATATAAAGATTAAGAGAGGTATTGATATATGAAAACAGTTACAATCAACTTAGGATCAATTGATAAGGTTAAATCTTTTGTCAATGATATTACAAAATTTGATAGCGATTTCGACTTAGTATCAGGTCGTTATGTTATTGATGCAAAATCAATTATGGGAATCTTCAGTCTTGATCTTTCAAAGCCTATTAATTTAAATATTCATGGTGATGAAGATAATGCTGAAATTATGGAAGTTATTAAGAAATACGAAGTATAATTTCTTCTATTCCTAAATAAGTATTTTTATTTATTTTGATTTTATTAGCAGGTTTACATTTAAGTAAACCTGCTTTTTTATTACAATATCAAATTTTTTAATATCATCTGTGCTTACACAGTAATGGATTTCTAACCAATCTCTATAACTTCTGCTGTTTTTACAGCATCCTCAAACATTCTGTCGATTTCTTCTGCCAAATGTTTTTCTGAGTTTTTAATCACATTAATGTTAGGTTTTGTTACAGGGTGCTTTGCAACAAATGTTGTACAACAGTCTTCGTATGGAAGAATTGATGTTTCATATGTTCCGATTTTTAATGAAATATCAACAATCTCCTGCTTATCAAAAGCAATAACCGGTCTGAATACAGGCATTGTACATACTTCGTTAGTTGCTGCAAGACTCTGCATTGTCTGGCTTGCAACCTGACCAATCGATTCGCCTGTAATAAGTCCCTGTGCCTTTTCCTTGTTTGCAAAATATTCTGCAATCTTCATCATATATCTTCTCATAATAATTGTTAATTCATCATGAGGACACTTGTCATATATATACATCTGAATTTCTGTAAAGTTTACAACATAAAGTCTCATTGGACCTGAATATTTTGATACTAACTTAGCTAAATCCACAACTTTCTGTTTTGCTCTTTCTGATGTGTATGGTGGTGCGTGGAAGTAAACTGCATCAACCACAACGCCTCTCTTAGCTGTCATCCAGCCTGCTACAGGGCTGTCAATACCACCTGATAAAAGCAACATCGCCTTTCCTGCTGTTCCTACTGGCATACCACCCGGTCCCGGAATAATCTTTGAATAAATATTAATGTGATTTCTGATTTCAACATTAATTTCAACATCAGGATTATGAACATCAACCTTTACACCTTCAAAAGCATCTAAGATTCTTCCACCTAATTCTGCGTTAATCTTCATTGAATCCATTGGATAATTCTTTCTTGCTCTTCTTGCCATAACCTTAAATGTGAAGTTTTTGTCAGGGTATGTTTCATCAATGTATTTAATAACCTGTTCTGCCAAATCATCAAAACCATTGTCTTCAATCTGAACCATTGGACAGATTCCAACAATACCGAAAACGTGCTGTAATGCATCTACAGCTTCATCAAAATCATAATCACCTTCTGCTATTGCATAAATTCTTCCGTTTTCTTTTGTTACCTTAAAGTTTCCGTCAATCTTATCTAATGCTCTTTTGGCATTATCTACCAAAGCATTTTCGAAAAGATATCTGTTTTTTCCTTTTACGCCAATTTCAGCGTATTTAATCAAAAATGATTTAAACATCTTTCTCCTCCAAAATAAATTGTACTAATTTTTATGTTATTTATCTACGCACATATTTTCTCAAAATAGGCAATAATTGCTTTATTTCTCCAACTGCATAGTCAACTTCTTCCTCTGTGTTAAATTCACAAAAACTAAATCTTACTGTTGATTCCAAAAGGTCCTTGTCAATTCCCATAGCCTTAAGTGTTGAGCTTACGGCAGGTCTGTTAGATGAACATGCACTTCCTGCTGAAATATATATGCCCTTGTCCTCTAATGCATGAAGAAGTACTTCACTTCTGACCCCCTTAAAGCTTGCACTTACAATATGAGGTGCCCCAAGGTTGCCCTTTCTGCTGTTTACAGTTACACCTTCTATTGCTTCAAGGCTGTCAATTAACTTGTCCTTTAAATTAGTCATAATTTCAACGTTATGCTCTAAGTTGTCATAACAATCCTTTGATGCCTGACCTATTCCTGCTATACCCGGCACGTTTTCTGTTCCGGATCTAAAGCCCATCTGCTGACCGCCACCAAAAATAATGGGGTTAATCTTTGTATTCTTTTTAATATAAATAAATCCGCTTCCCTTTGGTCCGTGAATCTTATGTCCACTAACTGTAAGAAGGTCTATATTATCTCTTCTTGGTTTAATTTCCAACTTGCCAAATGCCTGAATTGCATCTACGTGATAAACCACAGAAGGATTTACTTTCTTAATATACTGACCGATTTCTCCTACCGGCTCAATTGCTCCAACTTCATTATTTACATACATTGTTGAAACTAAGATAGTATCTTCTGTCATTTCTTTTTCCAAGGCTTCCATCTGTACAACGCCATATCTGTCAACAGGCAAATAAATAACTTCAAAGCCCTGTTCTTCCAAATATTTCATTGTTGCAAGAACAGATGAATGTTCAACAGCTGTTGTTATTATTCTGTTGCCCTTACGCTTATTAGCCATTGCTGTTCCAATAATAGCCATGTTATTTGACTCTGTTCCGCCTGATGTAAAGAAAATCTCCTTTGGATCAACTTTTAATATTTTTGCTATATTTTCCTGTGCCTCTTTAATATATTTTTCAGCCTTAACTCCAACCATATGCATAGCTGATGGATTTCCAAAATCCTCTGTCATTGTTTTTACAACAATGTCTTTTACTGAATCTGTAACTATGGTTGTAGCTGAATTATCAAAATATGCTTCCATTTTAACCTCTATATTTAACTATCAATTATTTACATAACTTTAATTATTTTTGTTTCACTCTTCTGTTTCAAACATTAAAACTGACATTAATGCCATTCCGGCTGTCTCTGTTCTTAAAATTCTTTTGCCAAGAGTAATGTCATAAGCTCCGGTATTTATTGCCTGTTCTACTTCTTCCTCTGCAAAACCACCTTCAGGTCCAATAAATATTCCAACGGTCATACCCGTCTTAATCTGACTTACAACCTGTCTTGTATGAGCCATATTTTCTGCATTTTCGTATGGAATAAGTACCATATCCATAGCTTCTGCCATTTTAAGTGCCTCTTTGTATGTTACAGGCATTGAAACTTTTGGAATAATTCCCCGCTTAGACTGCTTAGCCGCACTTTCAGCAATTGAATTCCAACGTTTTGTTTTAGAAACAGCTTTCTTATTATCAAGCTTAACTATGCATCTCTTAGTGGATACAGGAACTATTTCGTATGCTCCAAGTTCAATCATCTTCTGGATAACCGTTTCCATTTTGTCCCCTTTAGGCAATGCCTGAAAAAGAGTAACCTTAATTGGAAGTTCCTTTGCCACTCCATTTACGTCTTCTATTTTTGCCCGCACCTGTTCATTTTCAAGTTCATCTATTGTACAAACATATTCCCTGTCTTCTCCGTCGCTTATAAGAATGGTTTCGCCCTTCTTCATTCTGAGAACGTTTTTTATATGATTAACATCTGAACCTATAATTATAACTGCGTCTTCCTGTATCTGGTCTTTTTTAACAAAAAATCTATACATCTTATTTCACTCTTACCTATTTCTTAATTGCCATAATGGCACGCCAGTCACCCTGATTTACTACTTTTGAAAGCTGAAGATTACTATTATTATTAATTGCATCTTTAACCTCTTCCTCTTTCATATAAATAATACCTGATGAAATAAATACTCCGCCCGGCTTTAAAAATCTATCCACAATACCTGCAATTGGAATAATTACATCTGCAAGAATATTTGCAACAACAATATCGTACTGCTCTGCCTCAAACTCAGCCTGCATTTTTTCATCTTCCAAAACATTGCCTGCTTCAACTTTCACATTATCCATAGAAAGCTTATTTACCTTAAAATTATCATAAACAGCCTCAATTGCCGCAGGATCAATGTCGGTCATATCAACCTTTGAAGCATTTAACTTCTTTGCCACAATTGACAAAATACCACTTCCGCAGCCTAAATCAAGAACCTTGTCACCATCCTTGACATATTCCACAAGCTGCTTAATACAAAGCTGTGTTGTGTCATGCTTACCTGTTCCAAAAGCAGTGCCCGGATCAATTTCAATCATCTTCATACCCTTATGCTCTTCATCTACTTCTTCCCAAGTAGGCTTAATAAAAAACTCTCCAACAGTAAAAGACTTAAAATACTTCTTCCAATTGTTAACCCAGTCAACATCTTCAGTTGTACTTTTTTCAATACTGCCTTCGCCCACATTAATAAAGCTCTTAGCTTCCTTTAACTTCTCTCTTAACTGATCAAGAAGCTGCTCTGCATTATCATCTTCCTCTGTATAAAAACTAATATATGCAGTTCCGTCATCTTCAGGAAGGTCAGCCAAATAATCAATAAACTGCTTCTCCTTATCTTCCTGACTAATCTGCACATTATCTTCAACCTGAATACCACTAATTCCAAGTTCCATCAAAACGCCACTGACAAAATCCTCTGCCTGAGTAGTTGTCTTTAATTTATACTTATTCCACTTCATATAAACGCTCCATTTCCTGAACCCTTTTTAACTGATTTATCATAACATATAAACATCTAATACGCAAATTTTCTTTTTCCCACATTTTGTAATTTCAAATTTTCGATATATAATAAAAACAACTCATATACAATTTTGATATATTTCGGAATATTTTATATAAGTAAACAATAAGCAGGATTTTGCAATTTTGCGCTATAAAATATTCCAAAACACACCCAAAAATTATATCTAGTTGTTACTTTATACAAAGGAGATTAAATGATTGAAAAGAATTGATTTTGATAATGGCAATGTTGCCGGCAATATTCTTAATGCTGCCATTCCTATGTTGGTGGCTCAGATTTTAAGTCTTTTATATAATATTGTTGATAGAATTTATATTGCCCGTATTCCTGATGTTGGTACCGCAGCTCTTGGTGCGGTGGGACTTTGTTTTCCTATTATAACTATTGTAACTGCCTGCAGTAATTTGTTTGGAAGTGGCGGTGCTCCTCTTTTTTCCATTAGTCGTGGTATGGGTGACTCTAAGAAGGCTAACCGTATTATGAATACTTCTTTTTCTATGGTTTGCGCGGGAGCTGTTGTTTTGACTATTTTGGGGATTGTTTTTGCAAAGCCTATTCTTGTTTTGTTTGGGGCATCTGACAATGCATTGAGTTATGCTTATCCATATATGACTATTTTTATGTTGGGCACTCTTCCTTCCATGATTTCTACAGGAATGAATCCTTTTATTAATGCACAGGGCTATGCCACAACAGGCATGCTTTCTGTTGCAATTGGTGCCATTGCCAATTTTATTTTAGACCCTATTTTTATTTTTGTTTTGGGACTTGGTATTAGTGGAGCTGCTATTGCTACCGTTATTTCGCAAATTTTGTCTGCTTCTTTTGTTATTTTCTTTCTAAGATGTAAATCTGAGTTAAAAATAAGACTTTTGCACTTAAATGAAATAACAGGTTGTGTTGAGTACGCTAAGAATATTGTTAGTCTTGGAACTGCCGGTTTTATTATGCAGGTTACTAATAGTCTTGTTTCTATCTGCTGCAATAATGTTCTTTCTGTTACAGGTGGGGATGTTTATATTTCGGTTATGACTATTGTTTCAAGCGTTAGACAGATGGTTGAAACTCCTATTTATGCAATTAACGAAGGGTCATCTCCTATCTTAAGTTATAATTATGGAGCTAATCGCCCCGGTCGTGTAAGAAAGGCGGGAGTTGTAATGGGCTGTCTGATTCTTGGATATACTGCGATTATGTGGACTTTGATTATTGTTGCACCACATTTTCTCATTCAGATTTTTAGTTCTGACAGCGCTCTTATAGCTGATGCTGTTCCTGCGCTGAAACTTTATTTTGCAGCTTTTATTTTTATGGATTTGCAGTATATTGGTCAGACATTTTTCAAATCACTTAACAAGAAGAAACATGCTATTTTCTTTTCTTTGCTTAGAAAAGTTGTTATTGTTGTTCCTTTAACTTACATATTCCCATATTTATTTAATATGGGCTCTAATGGAGTTTTTCTTGCAGAACCTATTTCTAATGTAATCGGTGGAAGTATGTGCTTTATTACAATGCTATGCACAATATTACCGGAATTAAAAAGAATGGAAAATAAATAAAAATACCCCTTATACCGGCTAAGGTTTTGATTTGTATAATCTCTGCCTTTCCGTTATATGGGGTATTTTTTTCTATTATTTTTTGAAGAATTTCTTTATTTTATCTTCTGCTGTTTCATGTTTGTCTTCACCAAATTCATTTAAAGTGTTACCTGAAACTGCATCAAATTTTTTGATTAATTCCTTCTGTTCCGATGTAAGTTTTGTAGGTACTTTTACAACAAGTGTTGAGTACTGGTCTCCTCTCATTGAGTTGTTACGTACGTGGCATACACCTTTGCCTTTTAATCTGATTCTTGTTCCTGTCTGTGTTCCCGGTTTTATGTTAAATTTAACATCTCCATCAATTGTTTTTACTCTGATGTCGCCACCTAAAGCAGCCTGAGCAAATGAAATTGATGTAGTTGTATATATATCCATTCCGTGACGTTCAAATTCATTACTTGGTCTTACTCTAATATCAACTAATAAGTCACCTCTTGGACCTCCATTACGTCCCGGCTCACCCTGTCCTGTAATTCTAATACTCTGTCTGTCATCAATACCTGCAGGAATGTCAACAGAAACTTTCTTCTTCTTTGAAATATATCCTGCGCCATAGCAGTCAGGACATTTCTCTTTAATTACTTTACCTGTACCATTACAATCAGGACAAGTTGTTACTGACTGCATTGTTCCGAAAAGTGTCTGCTGCTGGCTAACGTACTGTCCACGTCCACCACATTTTGAACATTTTTCAGGAGATGTTCCAGGTTTTGCACCTGTACCATTACATTTACTACATGTTTCCTTAAAGTTGATTGTAACTTCTTTCTTGCAGCCGAAAACTGCTTCATTAAAGTTGATTGTTATACCAACCCTAACATCTGCACCACGCATTGGACCATTGTTGGCTCTTGAGCTTCTTCTGCTTCCGCCACCAAATATGTCACCAAATATATCTCCAAATCCACCAAATATATCGCTAAAATCTGCTCCGTTAAAGTCAAATCCACCTGCGCCGCCTGAGCCGTCAAAAGCTGCGTGACCGAACTGGTCATACTGCTTTCTCTTACTGTCATCACTTAAAACTGCGTATGCCTCTGATGCTTCCTTAAACTTTGAAGCTGCTTCTTCATCTCCCGGGTTTGCATCCGGATGATATTTTTTGGCTAATTTTCTATATGCTTTTTTAATTGTGGCACTGTCTGCGTTTTTGTCTACACCCAGTACCTCATAGTAATCTCTTTTATCTGCCATAGCCTGCCTCCTAAACAACTAAGACTTACTTGCGTGTGAAAACCCGTCCGGGATAACTCGGGCGGGATTTTCACATGCATGTTGCATCATTTATTATACTTCTGTAAATTCACCATCTACAACATCATCATTTGCATTTCCGGCACCCTGAGCACCCATGTCTGGACCTGCACCCTGAGCTCCTGCTCCCTGTGTCTGTTCATACATCTTAGCAAATAATTTCTGTGCACTGTTCATTAATTTTTCTTTTCCAGCCTTAAGTTCTTCAATCTGAGCATCTGTAACTTCTTCGCCAATTCCTGCGATTGTAGCCTTTAATGCATCAAGGTCTGCCTGAACTTCCTGCTTGTCGTTAGGATCAAGCTTGTCGCCTGCTTCATTCATAGCCTGTTCTGTCTGTGATACCATAGCATCAGCTTCGTTCTTAGCATCGATTCCTTCTTTACGTTTCTTATCCTGTGCTTCGTATTCAGCTGCTTCTTTTACTGCCTTATCGATATCTTCATCTGACATATTTGAACCTGCTGTAATTGTAATGTGCTGTTCTTTTCCTGTTCCTAAATCCTTAGCTGAAACATTAACGATACCGTTTGCATCAATATCAAATGTTACTTCAATCTGTGGAACACCTCTTCTTGCTGGAGGGATACCATCTAATCTAAACTGTCCAAGGCTCTTGTTGTCTCTAGCAAACTGTCTTTCACCCTGTACTACGTTAATATCTACTGCTGTCTGGTTATCTGCAGCTGTTGAGAAGATCTGACTCTTCTTTGTAGGAATAGTTGTATTTCTTTCAATAAGTCTTGTAGCAATACCACCCATTGTTTCAATTGATAATGAAAGTGGAGTTACATCAAGAAGAAGGATTTCGCCGGCACCTGCATCACCTGCTAATTTACCACCCTGGATAGAAGCACCAAGTGCTACACATTCATCAGGATTCATCTTCTTTGATGGTTCATGACCTGTTAACTGTTTTACTTTATCCTGTACAGCAGGGATACGTGTTGAACCACCTACTAATAATACCTTGCTTAATTCTGCTGCTGTAATTCCTGCATCCTTTAATGCATTCTGTACAGGAACTGCTGTTCTTTCAACAAGGTCTCTTGTTAATTCATCGAATTTAGCCTTTGTAAGTGTCATATTAAGATGCTGTGGTCCCTGTTCATTTGCTGTAATGAAAGGAATGCTGATTTCGACCTGAGTTGCTGATGAAAGTTTCTTCTTAGCATCTTCTGCTTCAGCTTTAACTCTTTCCATAGCCATCTTATCGTTTGAAAGGTCGATACCTGTCTTGCCCTTAAAGTCTGCTACCATATAGTCCATAATCTTCTTATCAAAGTCATCACCACCAAGTCTGTTATCACCTGATGTTGCAAGTACTTCGATAACGCCATCACCGATTTCGATAACAGATACATCAAATGTACCACCACCTAAATCGTATACCATAATCTTCTGTTCGTTTTCATTATCAAGACCATAAGCTAAAGCTGCTGCTGTTGGCTCGTTGATAATTCTCTTTACATCAAGACCTGCAATCTTACCTGCATCTTTTGTTGCCTGTCTCTGTGCATCGTTAAAGTAAGCAGGTACAGTAATAACTGCTTCTGTTACTTTTTCACCAAGATAAGCTTCTGCATCAGCTTTTAATTTCTGAAGAATCATAGCTGAAATAGCCTGTGGTGTATAACTCTTACCATCAATTGTTACTTTATAATCTGTACCCATATGTCTTTTAATTGATGAAACTGTACCTTCAGCATTTGTTACAGCCTGACGTTTAGCGTTATCACCAACTAATCTCTGACCATCTTTCTTAAATGCTACTACTGATGGAGTTGTTCTGAATCCTTCAGCGTTTGCTATTACTGTAGGTTCTCCACCTTCCATTACTGCTACACATGAATTTGTTGTTCCTAAATCAATACCAATAATCTTTCCCATGATTGTTTCCTCCTATATAATCTAAAAACTTGTTAATATCTTTATTTGAAATGGTATGTTGTTAATTAGTTAGCAACCTTTACCATACTGTGACGGACAACTGAATCTCTGTATTTGTATCCTTTCTGTAATTCCTGGGATACCATGTTTTCTCCAAGTTCCTCGTTGTCCTCATGCATTACTGCATTGTGAAGTTCAGGATCAAATTCCTTTCCTTCAGCTTCGATAACTGTAACTCCCATATCTTCAAGAGCTGCTGTCATCTGTTTATAGATAAGATTCATTCCCTGACCTACAGGTGAATCCAAATCCTCTTCACTAAGAGCTGCAACGCCTCTTTCAAAGTTATCAACAACCGGTAAAATTTTTTCTATGATTGCCTTAGCTCCTACTTCGTACATTGCTGTTTTTTCCTTTTCGCTTCTGTTTCTGTAATTCTGAAACTCTGCAAAAAGTCTTTGATATTTATCATTTAATTCTTCAATCTGCTGATCCTTTTTGTCTTTCTTATCTTTCTTTTTGAAAAACTTCTTTTTAGTATCTTCAGATTTTTCAGAAGTTTCTGTATCTTCAGCTTCCTGTTCATTAGCTTCTTCTACAGTTTCTTCTGTCTCAATATTTTCAGCCTTTGCGTTTTCAGCTTCATTATCTTTAACTTCATTATTAGTTTCTTCGGTAATGTTTTCATCCAAAGTTTCTTTTTCTTTTTCCATTGGACTTTCCTTTCTTTCTTATTCTATTGTCTAACTAAGCTTTGCTATAAATGTTCATCCTTAAATGTATCGCTTAGTTGTTCTTTCACATTTCTTAAAGCATCTACTACTTTCTCGTAGTCCATTCTCTTCGGTCCGATGATTCCTATTGTTCCCTTGAAACCATCTTCCAATTCGTATGTTGCAGTTACAACACTGCAATCTTTCATAGACTGTACAGGACTTTCACTTCCAATATAGACCTGAATACCTGTTTTCTCATCTCCTTCATTAATTAATTCGGTAAGCTGAGACTTTTCTTCTAATGTAGTAAGTAACTGGCTTGCTCTTTCTTTATCACTTAATTCAGGATATTTGAAAATGTTGGTTGCACCTGAAGTATAAATCTTCATCTGCTCCTCTGTTGCAATTGCTTCCGTTATTGCTTTCAAAACCTCGCTTACAACTGATTCAAACTCTCCTGCCTGTGATGCCAGTGTAGTCATAACTCCTAAATTAATTTCTTCAATTGATAATCCTGCAAGGACTGTATTAAGAGCTACATTTAATCTGACTACTATTTCCTGGTTAACATCCTTGCTGACTTTGACAATTTTGTTAACCACATGGTTCTTATCTGAAACTACCGTACAAAGAAGACTCTTTTCTTCCAAAACTGAAAGCTGTACGAACTTAATTCTGTTAGTCTGTGCTTTCGGTGTGGAAACCATTGTGGCGTAATTAGTATTAGTTGCTAACATCTTCGCCATATTCTGTAATAAGGTTTCAACCTTATCAACTTTCTGAATAAGTAAATCTTCCTTTTCAGTAACTTTCTTCTCTCTCTCATCAAGCTCTGCCATCCTGTCTTTAAGAATATTGTCTACATAAAATCTGTAACCTTTATCAGTTGGAATTCTTCCTGCCGATGTATGTGGCTGAACTATGTAGCCTAACTCTTCAAGGTCTGACATTTCATTTCTAATTGTTGCTGAGCTTAAATTTAAATCTGTATATTTGGAAATGGTTCTGGAACCTACCGGTTCGCCTGTCTCAAGATAGTTCCTAATAACAGCGTCTAATATTTTTTCTTTTCTCTCATTAAGTTCCATGGCATCTCCTTTCTCTTTTTGTTAGCACTCGTTTAATTTGAGTGCTAATATTTTATCTGTGTTAAAGTTACCACTCCTCAACCGCTTTGTCAACATTTTTCTAAAAAAAGTTTTGTAAATAATTTGTGAACTTTCTTTGTACGCGATTGCATAACACGTAGCAATCCGTGCAATCAATTGGGGGGGATTTCTAATCTGTATAAGAAAAAGAACTGTTACTCCGGCACTTGAACTCTGCCAACTTAACAGTTCTTTTCATTGTGGTTATTATATTTTTATTATAGCTTTCATCGTCATTGCTATTCCAACATTTATTAACTAATTCTTTACTTTTTCTACTGCTATAAATCCAAATGTTTCAGGTCCAACATGAGTTCCTATTGTAGGTCCTATCTGATAACATTCCTTAAACTTAATTCCTTTTTCTTCAACTTTCTTTACAAAGTTATCAAGATTCTCTGTTCCGTCTGAATAAATTCCATAAATTGGAAATCTTTCATCTAAGTCCATTCCTTCTATATAACTAACAAGTCCTGCAATGGCTTTCTTTCTGCCGATAAACTTACCTTTTACAATTAACGTTCCTTCCGGAATTGAAATAACCGGCTTAAGCTTTGCAAAATTACCAAAACCTGCTTGCATCTTTGTAAGTCGTCCACCTTTGTATAAATTTTCAAGATTGTCAATTGCAAGGTTAATTGATATTCTCGATTTTAATTCTTCCAATGCCTCTACAATTTCATCTACAGTTTTTCCTTCATCTCTTAACTGCATTCCGTAATCTACCATTATCTTTATAGCATATACTGCTGTTTTTGAATCTATAAGATGGATTCCGTCATATTCAGCCATATCTTTTGCAATATTGGCACTCTGATACGTTCCACTTATTCCACCTGAAAGCATAACACCTATTATCTGGTCTCCATTAGCCTTAGCCTCTTCGAAAACATCAAGAAATGCCTGTGGTGATGGCTGAGCTGTCTTGGGAAAAGTATCTTCCTCCCTCATTCTCTTATAGAATTCACTTCTGCTTATTTCAATTCCATCTTTATATGTATCATTATCAAAAGTAATTGACAAAGGAACAAATGCAATTCCTTTTTCTTTTGCTTCATTTACATCATAGTCTGAACCTGAATCTACCATAAATTTAATCATTATATTTTACCTCTTCACCTTTAAGTGTTTTTATTGTACTTGCTTGTATCGTATACGTCAATAGGCTATTGAATTCTTTTCAAATCCGTAGCATAATAGTGTTTCAGCACAAAATAAAAATCAATATATTTTGTACTAATTATAAAGGAGAGTTAACAATATGAATGAATCCGTTTTATCATTTAAAGATAAATATTTTGGCGATAAAAATTTTTACAAAATGACCCTTACAATTGCCATCCCCATTATTATCCAGAATCTTCTTACTAATCTGGTTAGTATGGCTGACAATATTATGGTAGGACAGCTTGGAACCAATCAGATGTCAGGTGTTGCAATTATAAATCAGTTGTTTTTTGTTTTTAATCTTTTAGTATTTGGAGGAATGTCCGGAGCAGGACTTTTTTCAGCCCAGTATTTTGGACAAAAGAATCACAATGGTGTTCGTGATGTTTTTAGAATGAAGATTCTTATTGGCATTACAATTATTGCTATTTCTATTTCTGTTATGATTTTTCTTCATGAACCGCTAATTAATATGTTTCTTCACGAAGGAAGCAGTTCAGGAAATATTCAGGAAACATTCAATTATGCAAAAAACTATCTTTACATAATGGTTATTGGAATTGCACCTTTTGTTATTTCTAACTGCTACAACACTACTCTTAAAGAATCCGGACAGACTGTTGTTCCTATGAAAGCCGGAGTTTTAGCTGTAGTATTTGATGTAGTTCTCAATTACATATTTATTTTTGGAAAATTAGGATTTCCTGCCATGGGTGTTGTTGGTGCAGCCATCGCCACTGTTATTTCTCGTTTTGTTGAATGTGGATATCTTGTAATTTATACTCATATACATTCAAATGATTATCCTTTTATTAAACATTGCTACAGAACTCTTAAGGTTCCGGGGTCTCTTGTTAAGAAAATAATTGTAACCGGTGCCCCTCTCATGCTTAACGAATTTTTATGGGCAGGTGGTCTTACATTGCAAACACAGGCTTTGTCCACTAAAGGTCTTGCCACTGTAGGAGGCCTAAATATTTGCAATACTATTGGAAATATTTCTAATTGTATTTTTGTTACAATGGGAACAACTATTGCTATTGTTGTAGGACAACTACTAGGTGCCGGAAAACTGAAAGAGGCCAAATTGACTGCTACACGAATGGCTGCTTTTTCACTTTTAATATCATTTGGCATGATTATAATTCTTGGCCTACTTGGACCTGTATTTCCACATTTCTATAATACAACCGACGAAATACGCGAACTTGCCACAAAATTTATATGGGCTGTAGCTGCTGCAACACCATTTATATCGCTGTCAAATTCTGAATATTTCATTTTGAGAAGTGGTGGAAAAACTATAATTACATTTCTATTCGACAGTTGTTTTGTCTGCCTTGTAAATGTACCTGTTGCAATGTGTCTTACAAAATTTACTGCCATACACATTGTTGGAATATTCTTCCTTGTAAATATGCTTGAAGGTATTAAGGCATTAATAGGATTTATAATGGTGAAAAAAGATATTTGGCTTAACACAATTGTTGACTAAAAATAATTAAGAAAAAAGAACAACCGATTCATTGTACCGACCCCCAAAAGTTAGACCTAAAAATCTAACGATTGGAGGTCGGTATTT
>OHAY01000027.1_pt1 | contig 124599 bp, 114 predicted proteins | sample 1577191 | NCBI WGS metagenome assembly OHAY01 (sample SAMEA3541504, study PRJEB24748) | human gut metagenome | biome: human gut; feature: human-associated habitat; material: faeces | place: China | collected 2012 | reverse complement strand
AGTCTGCCCAGCCGGCATAGGTTACCACGCCTTTTGCCGTTGCCTGCACCGGCGATCCGTATTCTACAGCGATATCGATACCTTCATGATAGGAAGAGGCTCCTTCGATCGGGCTTACCCGTGAACCGTATTCGGAACTGATATATCCACGAGCCGGCCAAATAGAGGGCTGCGAAGAATCCGCCAATATGCCGAATCCCCGCTGGAACGTGCCGATTCGCTGTCCCGCCGTATCCTGCAAAATGGTCCGCAGGGTTACGAAGCTGATCAGGCGGGCATTGATTTTTGTTTCCAGCGTGCCGGCTTGGATCAGCAGCTCCTGCGGGTCGTCCGTGAGAGGCTGCTCTTTTTCTGCCTGATTTAAAAGCAGAGAGCCGCCGCCTTGAGGAACCGTTCCGCTTTCCGCGCCTTTGATCATCTGCCGCAGTTCCTGATCCAGAATATCCAATTGTTTCATTTTTTCATCTAATTCCGCTGTTTTTTGCTGAATCTGCTCGATCTGCTGGTGCTGGACTGCATTTTGTTCCCGCAAGGTTAAAATCTCGCCTTCCCGCCAAATCCAAAGGCCCAATGCAGCGCCGGCCAGCACCATCCCGATTCCAGCCATCAGCAGCAGGCTTCGCAGCTCCCGCCCCGGTATGCCCAGAGGCTGATCCGGATACCCGCCGCTTAGCTTCCATAACTGTTGTATCCGTTTGCGGTTCATTCCCTCACTCCCTATTACGCGTTGCGTACGGATTTCAAAATTTCCTCATTGCTCCGATCGCTCAGCGCGCTTTCCAAACTTTCCATTTCTTCCATACTTAGACTGTACATGCATTTTCCCTGAATAATCGGCTTGGCAAAAATACGGGATTCATTGCGCCCATACACGCTGGATAAACAATAACCGTTGTTCTTGCCGTCGAGCACGGTCAGCGAAAAACTCAGATTGCTGCCGATGTTGTCGAATGCATTGTACTTTACAAACCCGATTTTCTGTACGCACTGATCCTGCGTCAGTTGGATCTGCCGCTGTACGGCCATCAGCTCGCCCATCGTTGCCGACATTTCTCTCAGCTCTTTTACTTCCGTAGACAGCCGCCGCTCTATGCTTTGCCCGCTTTCATCTTTCATAAAAAACTCATATTTCTTTTTCAATTTATTTACCTGCGTATATAATATCAGCACTGCGCCCAGCAATACGATGCACACTGCCGTCAATACCATGATCCAGATCGTTTCCGTCACGTTGGTACCTCCCATTCCTTTGCAATAGTCCTATTATATCATATCCGGCCGGCGCTATACTATGCATTCCCGCCGTATGGGAGACTTTCCCGGAAAAAAATTTCCGGCCTTCTTGTTTCCCAGTATACCGCATCTATATTACATTTTCGTTACAGCCTGCCAGCTTGTTTCTCTATTATATACTATAATATTTTTTTTCTTTTATATCCCCCCTGTATTGGCATGCGGCAGCTGCCCCTTCTCCATAGCCCGTTCATTTTTCGCCGTTCCCGCAGCCGAGTCTTCTCATGATGACCGTTTTTTCATTCCTGCCGGACATGCATTCGTTCCTATCCATAAGAAACCGTTCTTCCAACAGCTGCCACAGCAAGGCGCAGACCTGCTGGAAATGCTTTTTATGCGCTGCTGTTTTCTGCTATACTAAAACCATAATAAAGGGGGTATGACAGATGAAAGCAGCAACAAGTTACGGCCCGGTCGAAGGCATATGCCAAGTCGGCGTTTATCAGTTTTTAGGGATTCCCTACGCGGCGCCGCCGGTAGGCGCACTGCGGTTTCGTCCGCCTCAGCCGCCTGCGCCGTGGACGAACGTCCGATCCTGCCGCAGCTATGGCCCTGCGGCGCCGCAGTTTGCCGTAAAGGGTCTGGCTCTTTTGCAGGAGGGCGAGCGCATTTCTGAAGACTGCTTGTATTTGAATATCACCACGCCGGGCTGTGATGGAAAAAAACGGCCGGTTCTATTCTGGATACACGGCGGCGCATTTCAAAAAGGCTCGGCTTCCGTTGGCTTAGATCCCATCGTATTTGCGAAACAAGGCATCGTCGTCGTCAGCATAAACTACCGGCTCGGCGTGTTGGGATTTCTGGACGTCAGTTCTGTTTTTGGGGAGGAATATCGATCGTCCGGAAATAACGGCATCTTAGATGTTCTTGCGGCACTGCGGTTTGTTCGTAAAAATATAGAAGCCTTTGGCGGCGATCCGGAAAATATCACTGTCATGGGCCAGTCCGCAGGGGCAAAGCTCGCCGCCTCTCTGCAAACCTCGCCGCTTGTCAAAGGATTGTTTTCCAAAGCGATCTGCTGTTCCGGCGCTGCCCAAACGCTGCGGGACCGTCAGACGGCGGCAGCTGTATCCGCTTCTTTTTTCGAACGTCTTTCTGCCCGTTCCATTCGTTCGGAAAGTCTATTAACACTTCCTTGGAAAGAAATTATCGAATATCAAAAAGATATCTTTTACGGACTTAACCTGCATATAGTAGGCCCTGTATGCGATGATTATGTTTTTACGAACCAAGATCCTTTGGCATCGATTGCCGATTTTTCCGGAAATCCCGTTCCCACCTTGCTGGGAACCAATCGTGATGAAATCGAACTGTATTGTAAGGTCTATGAATTTACGGACTTGACGCAAGAGTCGGCCTTCCGTCTATTTGGAAACTTTGCCCCGGCAGTGCTGGCTGATTACCAAGCGCGGATCGCGCCTTTAAAAGACCGTTCTTTTCATGATGCGTTCGTCCATTTTATGACGGAATATATCTACCGTGCCGGCACGATCCAACTTGCCCGAGCGCTGGCAGCTGCCAACCAGGCCGCATATGTCTACCGTCTGGATTGGGATCGGCAGTCGTTAAAAGCCTGCCATGCTTCCGAAAGCCAATTCCTGATGGATATGCCCATGGTTATTACCGATATGGATACGTCGCCGGAACATGACCGCTTAGGACGCGCCATGAAAGAATCGTTCCTTTCATTTATCCGATCCGGCGTTCCTGCGTCGGCTCTCTTGCCGGATTGGCCGGTATATGACCTTGCCGCTCCTCACATGATGCGGTTTGACGCGGTATCGGAAGCCGTTCCCATTCCGCCGCTTTCTATTTCGCCGGCTATGGGGCACACTGTATTTTCATTGGATTTACCCGCAGCCGAAAAAAACGCTTCCATCATATAACGTAACTGCTGCCCTTGTTAAATAGGCCAATCGTGCAGCCAGTTCCAGCAGTATCCTAACTAAAATCCTCCTCGGAAATCCGTTTTATTTCTCATGCCCCGCAGCCAAATATTTTCTTTTTATACTTCCAGATGCTACTCCATTTGCCTGCTGCGGTTTCTGCTTCTTTCCCAAACAACTCATTTCTATTGCACTTTTTTCTCTTTGCTGCACGCTGCCATCGCAGACAAAAACGTCCCTCGCCGGCGCGCCTTTTCAGGCAAACCCGTGAGGGACGTTTTATTTCTACATATTCTATTTTAACTCATCAAGAAAAGGCGACAGCGCCCGATCCAAAATTCCGTGCAGCTTGGCTATCAGCACGCCATAATTCACAATCGGAATATGGTGGAGCCTTGCTTCTTCCAGCCGGCGCAGCATTTCTCGCCGATGCAGCATACAGCCGCCGCAGTGAATGATCAGTTTGTACGACGACAAATCTTCCGGATATTCTGTTCCCGATGTCCAGGTGAACTGTACGTCAAAACCATTTTTTCTCAGCCAGTTGGGTATTTTGACCGTGCCTATATCTTCACACTGCCGCCGATGCGTACACCCTTCAGCAATCAGCACCTTGTCTCCCGGCTGCAAAGTGCGAAGCGCCGCCGCGCCGGCTGCCAATTCTTTTAAATCCCCTTTATACCGGGCCATCAGGATGGAAAAGGACGTCAGCGGACACGAAGCGGGAAGCAGCGCATTCACCTGGCCAAACGCCTGGCTGTCTGTGATCGTAATATGCGGCAGTCTTTTTAACTGGCGCAATACGTTGGGTATCTCTTCCGGCTGCGCAACAATGCAATGCGCGTTTTTATCCATTACAGCACGAATTACCTGCACCTGCGGCAAAATCATTCGCCCCTTGGGAGCCGAACCGTCAATCGGCGTGATGAGCAATACCGTATCCCCGGCTTCCACGACACCGTCCAGGATAGAAATCTCTTCTTCTGCCGCCTGCGGCTTACATTGCGCCAGCGCCGTCATCAGCGCTTCCATGCCGGTCTGTGCTTTTCCGTTTACCGTCACTATAGGAACCGCCGGCCATTTTTCCTTTGCTTCCCGTTCCAGTTCCTCCATCGCATCTGCCTCTATTTGATGGAGGACAATCACCGTGGGCACGTTTCGCTGTGCCAGCTCTTTTTCCAGCTCGATCTCATACGCCGATATTCCCAGCCTCGTATTGACAACCAGACAGGCAATATCCGTCTGCGCAAAAATCTTTTTTGTCTTTTCTACCCGCATCATGCCCAATTCGCCTTCATCGTCGATGCCGGCAGTATCTACGATCATCACCGGACCCAACGGAACGATTTCCATCGCTTTAAATACCGGATCCGTCGTGGTCCCCGGCACTGCCGATACGAGCGCAATAGACTGCCGTGTCAATGCGTTGATAAGCGTAGACTTGCCCGCATTTCTCCTGCCAAAAAAGGCTATATGTATTCGTTCTCCTTTTGGAGTTTCTTGTAATGAACTCATAACGCTCCTTTCTCTAATGCTTCACGTGAAGCATTCCATACATAGTAACCTTCTGCATCACAGACGTTGGATTCTGTACTTCCGGTTCTTCCTCTATCAAAGCCAGTATCCGTTCAAACTCTTCTGCCGATGTAAATGGAATCTCGATTTTTCCTTTGCTGCCTGCATCGTTCATCTTGATCGATGCGCCGAGCCGCTGTTTCAATCGCTCCTCGATCTGCCGCTGCAATTTTCTTTATGCTTCACGTGAAGCATTCCATATATGGTAACCTTCTGTGTCACAGACATTGGCTCCTGCGCCTCCGGTTCTTCCTCTATCAAAGCCAGTATCCGTTCAAACTCTTCTGCTAAAGTGAACGGAATCTCGATTTTTCCTTTGCTGCCTGCATCGTTCATCTTGATTGATGCGCCAAGCCGCTGTTTCAATCGCTCCTCAATCTGCCGCTGCAATTTTCTCTATGCTTCACGTGAAGCATTCCATCAAATAGTAAATTTCTGTATCACAGGCGTTGGCTCCTGCGCCTCCGGTTCTTCTTCTATCAAAGCCAGTATCCGCTCAAACTCTTCTGCCGAAGTAAATGGAATCTCGATTTTCCCTTTGCTGCCTGCATCGTTCATCTTGATTGATACCTTTGCGCCGAGCCGCTGTTTCAGCCGATCTTCGATATCTGCCACCACGATCTCCCGGACTTCCCGCTGGTACAGTACTTCTACTGTCGTAACTTTTTTTTCTTTTTCCCATTTGGCCTGCATCTTTCGCACCAGCGTTTCTACGTCCCGCACGGAAAGCTCTTCTTCCTTTATATAAGCAGCCAGCTCCACCTGCCGCTCGGGATCACTGATCGCAATCAACGGCCGCGCCTGGCCCGGTGAAAGCTCGCCTGCAATAATATCGTCCTGAATAGCCGGCGCCAGCTGCAGCAGCCGCATCGTATTGCCTACATGGGAACGGCTGCGGCCAACTTTATGAGCCACTTCTTCCTGTGTTAAGGAAAATTCATTCATCAGCCGTTTATATGCAATCGCTTCTTCGATCGCATCAAGATCTTCCCGCTGCAAATTTTCTACCAGCGCAATTTCACTGGCTAGGTTCTGGGTATATTCTTTCACGATAACCGGAACGGTATGCAGCCCCGCCAGTTTTGCCGCCCGAAGCCGCCGCTCTCCGGCGATCAATTCATAACCGTCCTCTTTCTTTCGTACAACCAGCGGCTGTACAATGCCATATTGCCGGATCGATTCCGCCAAAGTCGTCAGAGCATCTTCCGCAAAAGTGCGCCGCGGCTGATGCGGATTGGGAGAAATACGCCCGGTTTCGACTTCTGTTATTCCTTTTCCTTCTTTCATTTCTCCGCCCAGGGCTCCGTCCAATCCCAGCGCTTCCAGCCCCCGGCCCAAGCCTTTGCTCCGATGACTGGAACTACCCAATCCTGATTTTCTAGGCATTGCGAATGACCTCCTTCGTCAGTTTTGTATACGCTTCCGCGCTTTTTGATTTCGGATCATATACGATAATCGGTTCCCCGTAGCTCGGCGCTTCGCTGAGCCGCACGCTCCGCGGAATAATCGTACGGTACACTTTAGAACCGAAGAACTTTTTTACTTCATCAGCTACCTGAATCGATAAATTCGTCCGCCCGTCATACATGGTGAGCACAACGCCGGCAATCGACAGCTGCGGTTTCAAGCTGCTCCGAACGGATTCGATCGTTTTTATCAGCTGCGACAATCCTTCCAGCGCATAAAATTCACACTGCACCGGAATGATCACCGAATCCGCAGCCAACAGGCCGTTCAGCGTCAGCAGCCCCAGGGATGGCGGACAGTCAATAAAGATAAAGTCGTATTTTTCCCGTACCAATTCCAGCACCTTCTGCAGCCGATATTCTCTCCTCTCCATATTAACCAGCTCCACCGAAGCCCCTGCAAGCTGCATCGTAGCGGGCAAAACCTCTAGCTTTTTATATGCCGTCCGCTGGATTACGTCAGCCGGATCTTTATCGTCAATCAGGCAATCATAGATACACTGCGGCAGGTTCTCTTTATCTATTCCAATCCCACTCGACGCATTTCCCTGCGGATCCATATCGACAAGCAGCACTTTTTTGCCGCTTGCAGCCGCGCACGCGCTGATATTGACCGCTGTCGTCGTTTTGCCTACGCCGCCTTTCTGATTGGTTATCGCTATTATTTTTCCCACTGATTTCACCTCGCTAAAAATCTCATAGTATTAGTATATCATAGTATATCACAAAAACCGCGCGTTTCTCCTTTCTTTTTTCTATTTTTTCGCCTATATTCTGTATAATACATATGATACAATAAGAAGAAACGCTTTTATAAAAAAAAGCAAATCTATTTTTGCTTCACGTGAAGCATGGAGGGGGAATAGTATTGCCAATCTATAATGGAACGTTACAAGACATCAGCATCGAAGAAACCAAACGGTATGCCGGTATGAAAGGCCTGACCGACTTTCCGGAGGAAAAAATAATTGCAGCCTGCCGGGAAGCGCAGGCGTTATGCAAACCGCAGGGAATTTTTCAGCAGGGCGCGTATGACCGCACAACCCGCCGCATTCTTTGTGAATATCCCTTTGTGATTGTCGGCGATGAAATCGCCTCTCATCTTGCCTACTCCACATCAGTGGTTCTGATGGCCGCTACGATCGGCAGTGAAATCGAATCTGTCATCGACAGCCATTTCAAAGCAGGAAATTATACGCAGGGTATGCTGCTGGACGCGGCGGCAACGGCAGCGGTAGAAAGCATTGCCGATCAAATGAACGACTACATCGACAACCTTGCCGCCAATCGGGGATATGCCACCACCTGGCGGTTCAGCCCCGGATACGGCGACTGGCCGCTTGTCCAGCAGCCTGTTTTGCTGCGCGCCTGCAAGGGAGAAGAAATCGGTATCCAGGTCAGCGAAACGTGTATGCTCCTGCCCCGCAAATCCATTACGGCAGTCATCGGACTGATGCCGGAAGACAACGGCCCCGGCGGCGGCTGCATGAGCTGCAGCAAGACCGACTGTCTGTCCCGGGCGGAGGAATAACCCCATGAAAAAATTGTTATTTTTAGACGGTGCTATGGGAACGATGCTGCAAAAATACGGCCTTCCCACCGGCGTATGCCCGGAAAGCTTCAATCTGACTCACCCGGATATCGTACAGAAAATCCATCGCGAATATGCCGAAGCGGGCAGCGATATTCTAATCACCAATACCTTTGGCGCCAATCCGCTGAAGCTGGCAGCCTACGGCCTGGAAGATAAGGTGGAAGAAATCTGCTGCACCGCCGTAGCCAATGCGAGAATCGGCGCAGGCCGTCCTATTCTCGTTGCCGGAGATATGGGCCCTACCGGCCATTTTATTGCGCCGTTGGGAAATTCTTCTTTTGAAGAAATCTATGATTCTTATTTCACCCTTGCCAGCGCGCTGGCAAAAGGCGGCGCCGATTATCTGATTATCGAAACGATCATCGATGTACAGGAAATGCGGGCTGCCCTTCTTGCCGCCAAAGATGCCTGCACCCTGCCGGTCATCTGTCAATTTTCCTTTAACGAAGACGGGCGCACCATCACAGGCACGACGCCGGAAGCGGCTGCCATTTTGCTCGATGCGATGGGAGCCGATGTGATCGGCGTGAACTGCTCTCTCGGTCCGGTGCAGCTCCTTCCTATCATCAAACAGATGGCAGCGGTTACCGATAAACCGCTCGTCATTCAGGCCAACGCGGGAATGCCCGAACTGGTGGACGGGGAAACCGTATTCCCCCTTTCTCCGCAGGATATGGCCGCGCATGTGCCGGATATGATCCTTGCCGGCGCCTCCTATATCGGCGGCTGCTGCGGTACTTCGCCGGCTCATATCAAAGCCATGAAAGAATCGTCTAAAAACATCTCTTTGCCAGACCGGCAGCCGATTACGCCCTTTACAGCCGTAACGTCCCGAACGGATACGGTATACCTTGGCAAAGACTTTCCTCCGGTCATGATCGGCGAACGCATCAATCCGACCGGACGCAAGATTCTCCGCGCCGATATCGAGTCGGGGAAATTCATTCAAGTGAAACAGGACGCGCTGGCGCAAATCGATGCCGGCGCTGCCATCCTTGATGTAAATATGGGCGTTCCCGGACTCGATCAGGCGCCGGCCATGAAAAAAGCGATCACCGAACTCTCCATGATCTGCCGCGTGCCGCTGGCAATCGATACGACGGACGCCGCCGCGCTGGAAGCCGGTCTGAAAGCCTATCCGGGGCGCGCCCTCGTCAATTCGGTCAACGCCGATCCGGACCAGCTAAAAACGATATTGCCGCTGGTCAAACGGTATGGCGCCGCCGTTCTGTGCCTTCCCATCGGCTCTGACGGAATCCCGGCAACCGCCGAAGAACGGGTTGCGGTGATCCGCACCATTGTAGAAGCTGCCAAAAAAGCCGGCCTGCAGGAACGGGACCTGCTGCTCGATCCGCTCGTCCTTACCGTTGCTTCCCAACAGGACAATGGCAAAGAAACGCTCCGCACCCTGCAGCTGTACCGCAAGGAATTTGGCTATCCTACCGTCATGGGACTCAGCAACGCTTCCTTTGGCTTGCCCAACCGCCCGCTTCTCAACAGCGCGTTTTTAGCCATGGCGCTGGCAAGCGGGATCGATGCGCCGATCGTCAATCCGCTGAATGAAGAGATCGCCCGCATGTTTACCGCTGCCAAACTTCTCCTGGGACATGACGAAAACGCAGCTGCTTACATTGCCGCCAACACACAGAACGAGGCCGCTTCGCAGCCCTCTGCGCCTGCACAGGAAACCGATCCGGTAAAAGCAATTTACGCCGCCGTTTTGCACGGCGAAAAAGAAGCCGTTACCGAACTGGTAAAAACGGCGCTGGCACAAGGCATTTCTCCTATTGTTATTACCAAAGAAGGATTAAGCGCGGCAATGACCGCCATCGGCGACGATTACGGCAAAGGCAAATGCTACCTTCCGCAGGTCATGCTGGCAGCCGAAACGATGCAGCAAGCCTTTTCGCACCTCAAAGAAGTGCTGCCGGCCGAACTGAACGAATCCCGTCATAAACTGGCGATCGCAACCGTAAAAGGCGATGTCCATGACTTAGGCAAAAATATCGTATCTGCCCTATGGGAAAACAACGGTTTCTCCGTCCTCGATCTGGGCAAAGATGTCAGCCCGGAAACGATCGTGGAAGAAGTGCAAAACCATCATATCCAGCTGATCGGACTTTGTTCCCTCATGACTACTACCCTGCCCTATGTCGATGAAACCATTCAAAAACTTCGTCAGGCTGTTCCGGAAATCAAAATCATGGTCGGCGGAGCCGTCGTCACGCAGGATTATGCCGATGCAGCCGGAGCCGACGGCTATGCGCATGACGGCATCGCAGCTGTCAAAAAAGCAAAAGAACTGTTAGGAGAAACCAAATGAGTACACTGGCAACCAAACATAAGCAAGGACAATTTACCATCACCGTTGAACTGGATCCGCCTAAAAGCGCTTCCTATCTCCATACCGGGGAAGAAGCGGCGCAGCTGGCCGGAAAAATAGACGCCATCAATATCGCCGACTGCCCCATGGCCCGCATGCGGATGAGTCCGATCGCCCTATCCCACATGATTCAGCTTCATTACGGCGTAGAAACGATCTTTCATCTTACCTGCCGGGACCGCAATCTCATCGGCCTGCAATCAGAATTATTGGGCGCGGCAGCCCTTGGCGTCCATAATATTCTGACCCTTACCGGCGACCAGCCTGGCCAGGGCGACCATCCGCAGGCCAAACCGGTATTTGAAACCGATTCGACCGGCCTGATCCGCATCGCCCGCACCTTAAACAGCGGGGTGGATATGAGCGGCAATCCGTTAGAAGAACCGACGCATTTTTATATCGGTACGACGGCCAACCCTGGCAATCCGGATATTCAGGCGGAAATAGACAAACTGAAAGGCAAAATCGAAGCCGGCGCTAATTTTGTTCAGACCCAGCCGATCTATGATATAGAAATCGCCAAACGATTCATGGATAAAGCCTCGGCCTTATCCATTCCCATTCTCTTTGGAATCCTGCCACTGAAAGGCTTTAAAATGGCATCCTATCTTCATGAAAAAGTTCCCGGCATCACCATTCCGGCGCCCATTATGGCGCGCATGGAAAAAGAAGGCCGCCCTGCGGGACTGGACATTGCCGCCAATATCTTAAACGAACTGCGCACCTTTGCCGCCGGCGTCCATATCATGCCCCTCAACGACATTTCCGCAGTTCTCACGATTTTAGAACAAGCATAAGGAGCTTTCTATGAAATTAAAAAAATATCTTCTCCTCTCCCTGTCCATGCTGGCAGCCTGCTCCATCTTCGGCTTCTCTTTTGGCGGCGCCAAAGGATATACCTCCATATCGCCGGAAGAAGCCAAACGGCTCATGGATACAGAAACCGTCACCATCGTCGATGTGCGCCAGCCTGCAGAATATGCGGACGGCCATATCCCCGGAGCCATTTTAGTTCCCCTGGATACCATCGGCCCGGAAACGCCGGCTCTGCTGCCGGATAAACAAGCCGCTCTGCTGCTGTATTGCCGAAGCGGCGCCCGTTCCAAAAAAGCGGCGCAGCAGCTCGCCAAACTGGGCTATACCAATATTCGGGAATTCGGCGGAATCATCGAATGGCCTTATGAAATAGAAAAATAAAAATAGGCGTATCTCTTTTACTGAGATACGCCTATTTTTATTTTTCTATTATAGTACATTATTACAGCCAATCCCGCATACCTCGCAGGCTTGTCAGCAACTAAAGCACACAACGGTAAACTCCTGCCGCTCCATGCTTTCGACCTGACACCACTTGCCAAACCACCTGCTGTCTTCATCATATCTTGCTGCCCCGCTCATCACACAAACGCACCCCATCGCAGCAGCACAAATCTTTGTACCAGTGTTCAGAAACTCCTTACTATAATTACTCACAGCACCTGCACGCTTTGCCGCGGCAACCTTTCTATCCCAGCCAATCTCCGTACGCTTCACAACTTTGCCAACAACTAAAACACATCACTAGATACTCCCTATCGTCTTATCCCTATCCATGCTTTCGACCTAACATCGCTTGTTGATAACAACTCTCTGCTTTCACCATGCACTGCTGCCCCGTTCATCACACAAACTCGCCCTATCGCAGCAGCACCAATTCTTTCTACCGCTGTCCTGCAAACAAGAACATATCCTATTTTCTCTTGCCTCAACTATGCTTTTCCGCAATATCGTAAGCAATCAAAGCCGCTTCCTCACAGTCCGCCGACATACTGCCCTGCTCCTTTAAATATTCTGCTTAAACAAGCCGTGATGATTGCAGTAGGCATACAATATTCCACGGCCCCGGCTGAAAAACCGCACTTCTATATTGCTTTCCGGGTAAAGCTTTACCATCTCAAACCGCTCGCCCGTACAATAAGCAATAAATGAAATATAATGGTCTTTGGTCATCGGATGCTGCATGGAAATAAAATATTCATGCTCCATGACTTCACAGATAAATGGGTGCTCTTCATCAGCCGGTTCCGCTTCCAGCGGCGGCAGCGTAATCCCGCAGCAGGAAACCATAGCCGCCCCGGTGGAATGAAGTATATTTCCGCAAATAGGACAGACGTACAGATTGGATTTCAGCATATTCGCCGACCGATTGGCATTCCTAATCGGCTCGCCGGACAACAATTCCGGAAGAGAAACCTGTAAGATCGCTGCCAGCGGCTCAATCAGCGAAATATCAGGAAACCCTTTTCCGCTCTCCCACTTAGAAATCGCTTTATCGCTCACACAAAGTTTCTCTGCCAGCTGCTGCTGCGTCATGCCCTGTTTTTCCCGCAGCCTCCTGATTGCCGCGCCCGTAATATAAGTATTCACGTCGAATCTCTCCTTTGCTCTATTCTGCTATACCACAATACCATGTTCCGGACAGCTAAACAATCTACGCATCGTAGAGTCCCCCTCTTGCTCTATGGTTATAGGCAAAGGAAAGAGTTCGGGGACAGCTTAAGCAAAAGGAAATCCGCCCGAAAACTTCCCATTTCCACGCTCTGGGAATTGTGATAGAGTAGAAGAAAAACGAAAAATGATTTCAAAGGGGCTGCATTATGATAAAAAAAGCAAGAAATGAAGATTTAGAAATACTGGCAAAATTAGCTGTGCTGATGTGGCGAGAGCATTCTATCAATGAACTAATCAATGAATTTTCGGAAATTATGACTAATGGAAAATCACAATTTTTTTTGAAATATGAAAGCGGTTTGCCTATTGGTTTTGCACAGTGCCAATTAAGGTATGATTATGTGGAAGGTACAAGTACATCTCCAGTCGGATATTTAGAGGGAATTTTTGTAAAGGAGGGCTATCGTAATAAAGGGTATGCTAAAAAATTGTTAGCCGAATGTGAAGCGTGGGCAAGAGAAAATGGTTGTCATGAATTTGCCAGTGATTGTGAAATAGACAATATAGACAGCTTTCATTTTCATAAGGCTATGAATTTTACAGAAGCGAATAAAATTATCTGTTTTACTAAAAAACTGTAAAACCTAATCTATTGAGCAGAACAAGAAATAGATATAAAAAACAGGGATATCAATAACTCTGCCGTGCATATATCTAATAAAATCGGCAGCACCTTGTTAGGAGGAACATTATGAATGAAGTAAAGCCAAACTATTACGGCAGCTTGTGTACTGAAATGTACGAAATTTTACATGAGCAAGCGCCGCAGGACGAATTGGACTTCTATCTTTCCTATGCAGAAAAAGGAAAGAATATCCTGGAACCCCTGTGCGGCAGCGGCCGGTTTCTGGTTCCGTTTTTAGAGCGCGGTTTTCACATTACCGGAATGGATCTGTCGGAGGAAATGCTGGCAAAATTAAAGCAGAAAGCACCGCACGCCGAAGTGATCCAATCGGACATTACGAATTATACCGTCCAAAAAACCTTTGATTATATTTTTATTCCCTCCGGCTCCCTCTCGTTATTTACCGACATGACTATGTGCCGGAAAATTTTGCAGAAGATGAAAGAATTTCTGGCACCCGGCGGAAAATTCGTGTTTGCAGTGGATACCGTCTTTGACCGCTGTCAGGAGGACGAGGACTACCAAGTAACGGTTTCGGTAAAAACCAAAGAAGGCTATGACCTAATCCTGAAAGGGAAAAACCATTATGACGAAGAAAGTCAGACACAGTTTTCTCCGTCCATTTACGAACTCTATCGCGGAGCAGAATTGCTGCAGCGGGAAACCATGGATTTCCAGACGCACCTGTACCGATACGGGGAGATGGACGAATATCTGCGGGAATGCGGCTTCAAGAATCTATCCGTCTATTCCAATTATCGGAAAGAACCTGCCGTCAATGACCAGTGTGAAATGCTGCTCTATGAGTGCAGCATATAGTAAATGCCGCTGACCCCGGTAACACTTAAGATGAACGGCGCATGTATGCACCGCTCTCTTTTGCTAAAAAACCCAAGCAGGAAATCGCCAAAATGGCGTTCCGCTCCTTTCATTTTTGAAAAAATACACCACTAATAGCAAGAAAACGGCTCAGCACAAGAAAGAATTGACTGTCTCTTGCTATTTTTCCGTGAGTATCCCCGCACTTCAGGATCCGTTGTCCGCCAACCAGAGCCTAGGACAAAAAACCAAGCCCCTGCCTGCTGATAACCAGTCCTGTATTGTATTTGCGGCTTCACGCCGCGCCGGCATCATTCTGCTGGAAAATGCCCGCTGCCGCTCCGGCGGCAAGTTCTTCCTGCCGCTGCAGCAAAAAATCCCTTGTGTACCCATTACGGATACACAAGGGATTTTTTTATAGACTGCCTTATTTCTTTTTTGCCAAGGCGTAGCTTTCATCAATTCGGGCAAACAGTTCTTTATCCGGCACGGAGCCGTCTAAAATAACGGTATACCAATGTTTTTTATTCATGTGCCAGCCAGGATAATAGTCTTCTTTTCCCAGCAGCCGTTCTACTTCTTCCGGTGTGCCTCTGAGATCGAGTATTTCCGCAATTTCGTCGGAATCAATCCCCAGTTTCCGTTTGGAAACGGCCAGCATCGCGCCATACCATTTCTTATTGTCCATTCGCCGCAGGATTGCATTGCGCGGCGATTTTTTCCATAAATATTCCAATTCGCCGCCGTATTGTTCCCGTACATAGGAAATAACCCGTTTGGCCTGACTGAATTGGAAGCTGTCCACGTCGCAGCATTTTTCCGCAATATCCATGAGCACCGCTTCATATTCGGCGCGCACGGCCCCCACAAACCGTCCGGCTGCCTGCCGCACCAAATGCAGGGTATAGATTTCGTCCATTACGGTATCGAGCACCGCTGCCGATAATTTTCCCTGCGCCGTTGCCGTAACCGTCAGCACCAGCCCTTCTGCCGATAACGGCTGATCATAGGAATAGGATTCCCCCATTTTTTTAAATCCATACGCCAATAGTTTCTGCGTACTTACCTTTTTATCCTGAAATATCGTTTGAAATAGATCCGCCATGCCGTATCCCCTCCAACCATATCCTAGTCTGGTTTCATTCTATCACATTTCCCTGCCGATAAAAACCTCTCACTCTTGTCAGCTTTTCTGCCGACCTCTATTGACTATATATCTGCTATATACTCTACACTATACCTAGGCAGCGTTCTCCTTCTATGCGCTGCAGGAAAAAGAATCGTTTGCCTGGCATACCGCTGCCAGCGCAGCTGATTCTCACTCATTTTCCTATATACTGTCTTGAATCAACCCAATGAAAAAGGCCTCGGAACTTTGTTCCGAGGTCTTTTTCTATCCTGCCGTTTCTTTGCCGCTCAGCCCAGCGGTTTTTCTTTTATCGCTTTTGGTTTTCTCGGGTAGAGTTTGGGACAGGTCTTTTCTTTTTGTATATATAATACCGCCCGTTTATCGTCGAGTCCCGGCAAGCGGACCGGCCGCATTTCTTTTATAACGCCGCCCAATAAAAACAGCGCTTTTTTCGCTTCCTGCGCTTCTTCTTCGTACTGCATGCCTTTTAACGCGATACAGTACCCGCCTTTTTTTACATACGGCAGCGCCCACTCCGCCAGCACCTGAAGCCGCGCCACGGCACGGGAGGTAACAATGTCATATCGTTCCCGATGCTCTGCCTGATGCGCCAGGTCTTCCGCCCGTCCATGCAGAAAGGTCACATTCTGTAATCCCAGTTCCCGGCTCACAGTTTCTAAAAACCGCAGCCGTTTGGCCAGCGAATCAAAGAGGGTAATGGAAAGGTCCGGCCGGTAGATCGCCAGCGGAATGCCGGGAAATCCGGCGCCGGTTCCCAAGTCCAGCACCGATGCGCCCTGCGGAAAATACGCCGGGTCATAACAAGAGAGGGAATCTGCCATGTGTTTGACAGCAACGTCTTTCGGCTCCGTTATCGCCGTCAGATTCATTACTGCATTGGTTTCTATCAGGAGTTCATAGTAGCATACAAATTGCTCTGTCTGCGTATCTGTCAGCCGGATGCCGTACGCATCCAGCGCTTCTGTCAAATAGGTACGAAACATCTCAGCCCTCCCTGCGCCGCTGTTCCAGCACAATCATGAGCGCAGAAACATCTGCCGGCGATACGCCGGATATCCGGCTTGCCTGACCGATGGACCGAGGCCGTATCTTGTCGAGTTTCTGCTGAGATTCCAGCGACAGCGTATGAATCGAGAAATAGTCCAGATCTTCCGGAATGAGCTTGGCTTCCAGTTTTTCCATTTTCCGCACCTGCTCGATCTGTTTCTCGATATACCCTTCATACTTGATCATAATTTCTACTTCTTCTTTGACGTCCGGCGCCAATTCATCCAAAGGGAATACCTCCCGGATTTTATCATAGGTCATTTCCGTGCGGCGCAGCAGGTCATATGCCCGGATTCCGGTGCGCACCGGAGCGGTGCCGATGGATTTCAGTTTTTCCTGATGTTCCGCAGACGGCGTCACCGCTACGGAACGCAGCTGCGCAGCTGCCGCTTCAATCGCCGCTTTCTTTTCTTTGAACCGGCGATAGCGTTCTTCCGATACCAGTCCGATCGCATAGCCTTTTTCCGTCAGCCGCAGGTCTGCATTGTCCTGGCGGAGAATCAGCCGGTATTCTGATCGGGACGTCATGATCCGATACGGTTCGTTCGTTCCTTTAGTAACCAGATCGTCGATCAGCACGCCGATATATCCTTCCGCCCGGGTAAGGACAAACGGTTCTTTTCCCTGCACAAGAAGCGCCGCGTTGATGCCGGCAATCAAGCCCTGCGCCGCCGCTTCTTCATATCCGCTGGTTCCGTTGGACTGGCCGGCGGAAAACAGACCTTTTATCTTCTTTAATTCCAGCGTCGGTTTGAGCTGAAGCGGATCGAGGCAGTCATATTCGATCGCATAGCCCGGACGCATGATCCGCACGTTTTCCAGACCGGGAATGGTGCGGAGAAATTCATACTGCACGTCGATGGGCAGGCTCGTGCTCATGCCCTGGACATACATTTCTTCCGTATACATGCCTTCCGGCTCCACAAACAGCTGATGCCGCTCTTTATCGGCAAAGCTGACAATCTTCGATTCGATGGACGGACAGTACCTGGGTCCTACGCTTTCAATCTGACCGTTGAACATCGGCGCCCGATGCAGATTGTTTCTGATGATTTCATGGGTTTTGGCATTGGTAAACGTGAGCCAGCACGGTTTCTGATTCCGATTTTTCCGTTCCGACAAAAAGGAAAAGGCGTGGTGTTCTTCGTCCCCTTCCTGAATTGCCATTTTGTCATACTGCAGGGTGCGGCTGTCTACTCGCGCCGGCGTTCCTGTTTTGAACCGCATCAGTTCAATTCCGGCTTCAAGAAGCGAGGCGGACAGATCTTCCGCCGACCGCTGTCCTACGGGCCCGCCGGAATATTCCAGTTCGCCGGTAATAATCTTTCCTTTCAGATACGTTCCCGTCGCCAGAATAACGGTATCCGCCGTGTAGACTTCGCCTAGTTCCGTCTTGATTCCTTTTACCGTATCGTCTTCTATGATCAGCTCCGTTACCATCAGCTGGCGCACGTCCAGGTTCTCCTGGTTTTCTACGACTTTTGCCATATGATTCTGATACATTTTTTTATCCGATTGGGCGCGAAGCGCATATACCGCCGGCCCTTTGCCGGTATTTAACATGCGCATCTGTATGCAGGTTTCGTCCGTCGTAATCCCCATCTGCCCGCCTAACGCGTCGATCTCTTTTACCAGATGGCTTTTGCCCGGCCCGCCGACTGCAGGATTGCAGGGCATGAGCGCGATATTATCCAGATTCAGCGTCAGCAGCAGCGTTCTGCAGCCCATCCGCGCGGCAGCCAGCGCCGCTTCACACCCGGCATGACCGGCGCCGACGACGATGACCTGAAAATGATCTATAAAAAAACTATCCATACATACCTCCTATTTTCCTAAACAGAACCGGCTGAATATTTCCGATATGATATCCGCCTGCAGCGTCTGGCCCGTTACGGAGCCCAGCTGTTCCCAGGCTTTCTTTATATCCACGATGACACAATCCACCGGCATGCCGGCGCCGATCGTTTCCCTTGCCTGCGCCAGGGCCTGCAGGCTTTCTTCTACCAGCCCCGCGTGGCGCAGATTAGTCAGCAGTATATCCGATTCTACGGATACGCTGCCTTCTTTTACCAGCGATAAAATAAATTCTTCTACCGCATCAATCCCTTCGCCGGACGCGGCGCTCACCGGCAGGCAGACGCACGAATATGTTTTTTCCAATTCTTCTTTTTGCAGCACCCTTTCTTTATCCTGCTTGTTCAGCACCACGGCGGCAGGCCGTCCCTGTATCGCCGCCAAGAGCGCCGTATCTTCTTCGGCAAGCGGCTGCGACGCGTCGATGACCAGCAGCACCACATCGCTGTCTTCCATATACTGCCGCGCTTTATCTACGCCGATTTGTTCAACTTTATCTTCCGCTTCCCGAATCCCCGCCGTATCGATCAGGCGGACCGGCACGCCCTGAATCTGGATATATTCTTCGATGCTGTCTCTCGTCGTGCCCGGTATATCGGTCACTATAGCGCGGTCTTCCTGTAAAAGCGCGTTTAGCAGGCTCGATTTCCCCGCGTTCGGCCGGCCGGCGATAACGGTTTGTATCCCGTCTTTAACCATGCGGCCGGTCTTGGCTTTTTTCAGCAGCTCTCTCAGCTCTTCTTCAATGGGAATCAGCGCGTCGTCTACTTCCTGCATCGTCAGTTCTTCAATATCTTCCTCCGGATAATCGATCGTCACTTCCAGCCGCGCAATCAGGCTCACCAGTTCTTCCCGTATCCGCTCGATATACGCGGACAACCGGCCGTCCAGCTGCCGCACCGCCGCGGAAAGTCCTGCCCGGCTTTTGGCCGTAATCACGTCCATGACCGCTTCCGCCTGGGACATATCCAGCCGGCCGTTCAAAAATGCCCGCTTGGTAAATTCTCCCGGCTCCGCCGAACGCGCGCCTTGATGAAACAGTTCGCCCAGCACCGCCTGCAGCGGCACAATCCCGCCGTGACACTGCAATTCCAGCACGTCTTCCGCCGTATAGGATCTGGGCCCTTTCATGACGACGGCCAATACTTCGTCCAGCACTTCGCCGTTCCGGTCCACCACATGGCCGTAATGTACGGTATGGCTGGGCTGTTGTCTTAAAGACTGCCCTTTTTTAGGGAACCGAAATACCTTGTCGCCGATGGCATACGCTTCCGGCCCGCTTATGCGTATGATCCCCACTCCGCCGCTGCCGACCGGCGTGGTGATCGCCGCGATCGTATCTTCTGTATACATATATACCCCTTATCTTTCCTACGCTGTAATGAAAAAATAAAAACCGCAGCACCTACGGTTTTCTTCTATAAAATCATACAATAAAAATAGAAAAACTACAATAAACCGCCCTTTTCCAGACGCAAAAAATCACCTTCATCTAAAAGACAAAGGTGATTTTTTTATCAGCGGTTATAATAGATAACGACATGGCGGTACGGATCTTCGCCTTCGCTTTCCGTCCGCACCATCGGATTATCCTGCAATGCCATATGAATGATTTTCCGTTCATATCCGTTCATCGGTTCCAGCACCACTTTTGTCCGGCTCCGTTTTACCCGGCCTGCCAGGCGGCGCGCCAGATTTTTCAGCGTTTCTTCCCGGCGGGAACGATAGTTTTCCACATCTACCATGATGGATACATGGGAACCCGATCCTTTATTGGCCGCCAAGTTCGTCAGATACTGGAGCGCATCGAGCGTCTGGCCGTGTTTCCCAATCAAAATGCCAAGATCCTTGCCGCGGATATGAAGAACCACCCGTTCCGAGGTCCGCATCTTTTCGATCATGACGGAAAGGTTCATTTTTTCCAGCACGCCCAGCAGGAACGCTTTTCCCCGTTCTGCCGCTTCGGCTTCTTCTTCCGGCGTCGCTTTCATCCGTTCCGCCCGTACCGGAATTTCTTCTTCCTGTACTTCAGCGGCTTCGGCAGCCGGCTCTTTTTCCGGCGCCGTTATTTCCGGCTCGCTTTCTTTCTGCGGCGCTTCCGGTTCCGCCGGCGCGGCTTCTTCTGCCGTCACCTCGATCACCGCCGGTTTCGCACCGAAGCCCAGAAATCCTTTTGACGGCGCTTCCAAAATCGTAACCTGCACTTCATCTAACGTCCGTCCTAGTTCACTCAGCGCTTTTTCGATCGCTTCATCTACCGTCTTGCCCGTCATACGCAACGTTTTCATTTGGCCAAAGCCTCCTTCTTTTCATCACGGAACATAAACCACTGCTGTCCCATCTGGAACAAGTTCGACAATACCCAGTAAATAACCAGGCCGCTTGGGAAATTGATGCTGATATAGCCGATGAACAGCGGCATAAATATCTGCATCACTTTCTGCTGCTGCGCCGCTGCGCCTTCTGCATTGGCCTGCATGGTCTGTTTCTGCATGATATACGTAGAAGCGGCCGACATCAGCGGCAGCAGATAAATCGGGTCCGGTTCGCCCAGGCTCGGAAGCCAGAGAAAGCTTACATACGCCGGATCATAATGGAATCCCTGCAAAGCGTAGAAGATCGCGATAAGAAACGGCATCTGCACGAGCAGCGGCAGACAGCCGGACAGCGGGTTAACGCCCATTTCCTTATACAGTTTGCCGATCTCCTGCTGCATTTTCTTCGGATCGTTCTTATATTTTTTCTGAAGTTCTTTCATGCGAGGCTGCAGCTCCTGCATGCCCTTCATTGATTTGATCTGTTTAATAGCCAGCGGCATCAAAATCAATTTGATCCCCAGCGTCAATATTACGATGGCAATACCGTAACTGGGAAATCCCAGCATCTGCGTCAAATCAAAACAGTACGCCAACACCGTTCTCATAATCTCGGCCAAGAAACCGACTGCATCGCTAAAAATACTCACAACATCAACTCCTATACTAAAAACAGCCCGGTCTGCATTTCAACCGCGCTACATCACAACAGGCGCCGCCCAATTACGGCACCGGATCATAGCCGCCCTTATGGAAAGGGTGGCATTTCAACAGCCGCTTCGTTCCCAGCCACAGCCCTTTGACCGCCCCGTATTTTTGGATCGCTTCGATCATATACTGCGAGCAGGTCGGATAAAACCGGCACGACGCCGGCTTCAGCGGCGAAAGAGCTATCTGGTACAAGCGGACGAACAAGATACATATGCGGCCTGCCATACCGTCACGCTTCTTTCAAAATACGAGCTTTCTCCCATAACTTCAAAATATGCTGCTCCGCTTCGCCGTAAGACGCCTCTTTCAGGAATCCCCGGCCCACCATGACGATATCGCACCCCGGTTTCAGCCGGTCCTGATGATGACGGTATACTTCCTTCATCAGCCGCCGTATCCGATTGCGCACCACGGCGCAGCCCAGCTTTTTGCCGGTAACAAATCCCATGCGGGCCGGCCGGCTGCCTTGATTCGTCAAGACATAGACTACCGCCCGTTTGGAAACCGTACACTTTCCATACCGGTACACGCGCTGAAACTCTTTGTTCCGGCGCAGCCGTTTGCTTTTATCCATTTCGTACATCCGAATCATCCTATAAATACCAGAAAAACAGAAAAACTTGGCATGTACCAAATCTTTCTGTTTATCATTCTGAATTATGCAGAAAGTTTTTTTCTGCCTTTCGCGCGGCGGCTTTTCAATACCATACGACCACCTTTGGTTTTCATTCTTTCACGAAAACCGTGCGTTCTTTTTCTCCACAACGTATTCGGCTGATATGTGCGTTTCATTCTACTGACACCTCCTTTACCAAATATCCAAAGCTAAGAAGCCTTATTATCCACCATAACATTGTAATTATAGTGTACCTTATCACCCAATGTCAAGAAATATAGACTTTCTTCCCCCATTCCTTCCGCATCAGTCCTCTGCCGGCAGGCGCGGCGATTTCTTAAGTCCGCCGAATTTCCCGTTCGCTTTTTGCCCATCTCTTTCGGTTATCCACAGCTATACACACAGTATCCGCAAAATTATCCCCTGTTTTTCAACAAAGTATCAACAAATTGTGGATAACTTGTAAAAGCCGATGGTTATGCGGTAAAATAAGAATGTGAAAAATACTTATCCACACAATTTATCCACTTATTCACACAAAAAAGGATGTGTCTTATGAACATTACAGACCTTTCCATGTTTTGGGAGGAAATCCTCGAAAAAACAAGGGAACACATGAATGAAATGATGTGGAAGCAATGGATCTGCGGCGCGCTCCTTCCCGTGGGACTGACCGACAACGTGCTCACCCTCGGCGTAACCCAGAACTTTTTAAAAACCTGGGTTGAAAACAACGCGCTCTCCATCCTGCAAAAAGCCGCAACGGACATTGCGCAGGAACCGATCACGATCCACATCGTCAATATCGCCGTATCCGCACCGCCGGCTCCTCCGGCCCCTGTGTATCCGGCTCAGCCTGTCATGCAGCAGCCTCCGGCAGCGCCGCCGGTACCGGCATATACGGCGCCGGAACCAGCAGCACCGGCGGTTCCGGAAGTTTCCGCCATGCCGCCGCTTCCGACAAAAGCAGATCTTTCCGGCAGCCTGTTTCCGGACGAGGCAGGAATACCCGTGCCGGAACCTGTCAAACCGGCCGCACCGGAACCGGCGCAAGTACCGGATTCGTATCTCAATCCGCAGTATACCTTTGATAAATTTATTATCGGCAATTCCAACCGAGTCGCGTATTCCGCGGCGCTGGCCGTAGCGGAAGCGCCTGCCAAACGGCACAATCCGCTGTTTATCTACGGCAACAGCGGCCTTGGCAAAACGCATCTCATGCATGCCATCGGCCACTATATCCAGGAACACCAGCCGCAGCTGAAAGTCATGTGCATTACCAGTGAAAAATTCACCAATGACTATATCACGGCAATGGTGCGCAAAGGCGATCCCGAAGCGTTCCGCCAAAAATACCGCAACATCGACGTGCTGCTCGTGGACGATATCCAGTTTCTGGAAGAAAAGAAAGGCTCTCAGGAAGAGTTTTTCCATACCTTTAACGAGCTTCATCAATTTAATAAACAGATCGTCCTTACCAGCGACCGGCCGCCGAGCAATATAACCAAACTCGAAGACCGGCTCCGGACGCGGTTTGAAATGGGGCTGCCTACCAGCATCCAGACGCCGGACATGGAAACGCGTATTGCAATTCTGCGCAAGCGGGCGGAAGAAACCAATATGAAATTCGATAAAGAAGCGATCGATTTCATCGCCAAAAATATTGACGACAATATCCGCCGCTTAGAAGGCGCGTTCAACCGCGTTCTTACCTATGCGTCCCTGTCCCAGGTTCAGACGGTCACGCTGGAGTTTACCAAAAATACGCTCAAAGATATCATCACGGAAGAAACGGCGTACATCACGATCCCCTTTATCCAGGAAACGGTATGCGCATACTTTAATATCAAACTCTCCGATCTTTTGGGCAAAAAGAAAACGAAAAACATCGCGCATCCCCGGCAGATCGCCATGTATCTTTGCCGGGAGCTGACGCCGACCACGTTCCCGCAAATCGGCCAGGTATTCGGAGGCCGGGATCACACTACGGTCATCCATGCCCATGACAAGATAACCAGGGAAATGGAAAGCGATCCGCAAATCAAAGAAACCGTCGGCAAACTCAAGGAAAAACTCAGCGCCGGCACGGTGGATAAGTAGGTGGATTTCCTGTATATGAAATTGGGGATAACTGGACGCGATCGGAAAAAAGTGAATTTGTGCATATCAGAATCGGACTCTTCCACAAGTTATGCACAACTGCCGTATCAGGCGCTGACTGAGGCCGCGGGCGCCATCCACAAACTCCCAGTCCCTACTACTACGACTACTACTTTATACGAAAACATAATTAAAAAAAGTAATAGTAACTAAGGAGGATAACTAATGAATGTAACGTTTAACCGACAGGAGTTATATAAAATGCTCCAAATTTTGCAGAGAGCCGCTTCCGCAAAACGAAACTCCAACACGATCAGCGGCGTATTATTCCGTATAATGCCGAACAACATTGTCGAACTGCAGGCCAACGACTTTGAAATCGGCTACCGCATCACGCTTACGGCAGAACACGGCGACGGAGAAGACTTTGTGATCACCGCTCCGTATTTAACGGAAATTATTGGAAAAATGCCGTCTGACGAGGTGGTGTTTACTACAGACGGACAGCAGCGGAAGATCCTCATTCATTCGGGAAAATCCAAATTTGAATTTCTGACGATCAACGCGGAAGACTTCCCATTAGTAAAAACTATGTCTGCGGACCCGCAAAGTATATATATGCAAAGTGATGTATTAAAAGAGATGATCGACGATACGACCTTTGCCTGCGCAACCGATGAATCCCGTCCTATTTTCTCCGGCGCGCTGCTGCATTACCTGGACGGCGAAGTGCGGATGGTTGCAACCAATACGCACCGCATGGCTATGAAAAAGGCATGGGACGTTAAAGGGCCGAAAGGCGAATTTCAGGCGATCATTCCGGCGCGGACGCTAAAAGAATTATCGAAGCTCTTGCCGGCAGAAGAGGCGATCGTCGTGAGGATGAGCTGGAACCGCGTGCAGATCACCTTTGAATTTGGCAATGTAGAAATGAATTCCCGCCTGGTAAACGGCAATTATCCGCCGTATGAACGGGTTATCCCGACGGCGTTTGACAGCCACGTTACCTTTGACCGGGGCGAGATCAAGCGGACGGTGGAACGGGCGTTTATTATCGCCAAAGACGCGGACTACAATGTGATTGATTACAGCTTCCGGGACGGCGAAGTGAAGATGGTCAGTGAAAATCCGGAAATCGGCGCAGTGGAAGAATACGCGTCGTGCCGGATTGAAGGGGAAGGCCTCGATATATCCTTTAACAGTAAATACATCATGGATATCCTGGCGCATTTGAAAGAGGACGAAATTTATTTCCATATGAAAGATAACGGCCCCATGCTCGTGACTCAGAAAGACGACGATTCGTATTTATATGTAGTTACGCCGATGCGGGCGAATTAAGGAGGCGGCTATGAAAAAAGATACGCTGCAGGAAATAGTGATCCATACGGAAAAAATCCAGCTCGACCAGCTGCTGAAATTTGCCGGAATCATACAGACCGGCGGGCAGATGAAAGCGCTGATGGAGGCGCACCCGATCATGGTCAACGGAGAATGCTGCACGGCGAAACGAAAACAGCTGTTTCACGGCGATATCGTGGATATCGAAGCGGTCGGCTCGTTTATCGTCGTCTGCGAACCGGCATAAACCATGCGGATCGAAGGACTGAAGCTGCTTCATTTCCGCAGTTACCGCGAACTTTCGCTTACCTTTCCTAAAAATATTATTGTCTTTTTCGGCAGCAACGGGCAGGGAAAAACGAATATCTTGGAAGCCTTGTATATGTCGGGGCTGGGCCGGTCGTACCGGGCCGCTGCGGATATGGAAACGATCCTGTGGGGCGAAGAAGCGGGCAGCATCATCACCGCCTTTACCTGCCGGGACGTAGAGCAGGAAATCAAGATCCATTTAGTGCGGCAGGGCAAGAAAAAAGTGATGGTCAACGATACGGCGGTGAGCCAGAAAGAACTGCTGGGTTCCCTGAACGTCGTATTGTTCTCCCCGGAAGACCTGCAGCTGGTCAAAGACAGCCCCAGAGTGCGGCGGCGGTTTTTGGACATGGAGATTTCCCAGGTCAGCCCCGTATACTATAAGACGCTGCTTGCCTATCAGCGGGCGGTGCAGCAGCGGAATCTGCTGCTGAAAAACATGCGGGGCGGAGCCGTCCGCCGGCTGCCGGAATGGGACGAGCAGATCGCCAAGGGCGCGGCGGCGATTGTGGAAAAACGGCTCGAATCGCTGAAAAAATTAAATATGCTGGCCCATTTGATGCAGCGCCGCCTGACGGACGGCGAGGAAAGCCTGCGCCTGTCGTATGAACAGCCGTATTGGGATGCGGCGGCAGACAGCGAAGCGGATCGGACCGACGTCAGCTGGTATCGAAAAAAGCTTGAAGAGAGCTGGGAGCGGGATATCTGGCGGGCGACCACGTCCGTTGGACCGCACCGGGACGATTTGGGCTTTTATATCAACGACTGGGATCTTCGGAAATACGGCTCTCAGGGACAGCAGCGGACGGCTGTGCTGGCGCTCAAACTGTCGGAGCTGGAATACATGCGGTCGGAGTCCGGCGAATATCCGGTCTTATTGCTTGACGACGTGATGAGCGAACTGGACACGGCGCGGCGCATGGGGCTGCTGGGATTTATCCGCGACCGCATCCAGACCTTTATTACAACGGCGCTGCTGGAGCCGCTGCAGGATATGGACGGCGCGCTGTTTATGGAAGTAAAGAAGGGAACGGTGACCGTTCGTGAAAAAACGAATTGATTATCCCGTGAACCACCGCTTGGAAACGAGCGGATCCTATGTCGATTCCATCATGGGAAAACTCACGCATCATGAAAGCTATCAGATCTATAAGATACGGCAGTGCTGGCCGCAGGTGGTGGGAAAAGACCTGGCAGCCTGTTCCTATCTGCGGACGATACAAAACGGCATTGCCCATGTAACCGTGCTCAATTCGGTTTACAAAAACTACATGTTTATGTATCGGGCGAAACTGGCGGAACAGATGAACGCACTGCTGGGTGAAGAGCGGATCCGCGACATACGGTTTTCCGCCGGGCGAAAAAGAGAAGAGCGGCCGTATTCGGACGGGCCGGAAGCAAAGGGCCGCACAGACGGCCTCCTGCCGCTGGAAACAGTAGACATACCGCAGGACCGACTGGCGGCGATCGAGGAGCAGCTGAAAGAAGCGGCGCCGCCATTGAAAGAAAAGCTGCGCACCCTGCGGCGGCAGCGGGAACGGCAGAGCCGCTATCTGCGGGGACAAGGCTATCATGTCTGCCCCACCTGCGGACGGTGGCTGGAAAAAGGCCGGGAATTCTGCTTTTTCTGCGCCATGAAAGAACGGCAGGAACAAAAGACCCGGCTGGTGCGGCTGCTGGAAATGGCGCCGTGGCTCGAATGGGAAGAAGCGAAGGCCATGGCGGACGCGCCGCCGCTGCTGTTTCAGGAAGCCAAGCGGGAAATGATCTATTCCATTTTGGACAAAATATTTCGGGGCATCGATACGGAAGAAGATGACATGCGGTTTGCTTTTCTCGTGACCCGAAAGAAGCCGGCGGAAATGACCGATGCGTTTATCCGCAACCTGGCGAATAAATACCGGAAAAAATACGGTGCGGCTGCGGACAAGAACGGCGAAAAGAAATCTACCTGACGCGCTCCTTTTTAGGGGCGCGTTTGCCGTAAAGCGAAAAGAAACGCTGAAAGAAGCCGCGCTATTTGTGGAAACCCTGGTTTTGGTGTATAATAATTTAGATATAGCACTTAGAAACAGGTAGTAGTATAACGGCAGGAGGGAATCATGTCGCAGGAAAACAAAACGAATTACGGCGCAGAACAGATACAAGTATTGGAAGGTCTGGAAGCGGTACGCAAGCGGCCGGGCATGTATATTGGCAGCACCTCGTCCAAAGGTCTGCATCATTTGGTATATGAAGTGGTGGACAACAGTATTGACGAAGCGTTGGCAGGATACTGCACGCATATAGAAGTGAGCATCAACGAAGACGGCAGCGTAACGGTAGCCGACAACGGACGCGGCATACCGGTTGCCATGCACAAAGTCGGCAAACCGGCAGTAGAAGTGGTACTGACCGTGCTTCATGCGGGCGGTAAGTTTGGCGGAGACGGCTATCCCATATCCGGCGGCCTGCACGGCGTCGGCATTTCTGTCGTCAACGCGCTGAGCGAATGGACGAAAATCGAAGTCAAACGGGACGGATATCTGCACGAGATCTCCTTTGCCCGGGGAACTACGACTGAACCGCTGAAAAAAGTACGGAGTCTGGAAGAAGGCGAAGAGACGGGGACGAAAGTAACGTTTCTGCCGGACGGCCTGATCTTCCCGGATACGGTTTTGGTATTTGACGTACTGAAAAACCGGCTGCGGGAACTGGCGTTTCTCAATAAAGGACTTCGCATCGTCATGGAAGACAGACGGGACGGCGGAAAACGGGAAGAATACTGCTATGAAGGCGGGCTCGTTTCTTTTATTGAATTTCTCAACGACAATAAAGACCCGGTGCACCCCAACGTCATCTCCATCGAAGGCGATAAAGACCAGGTTATTGTGGACGTAGCGCTCCAATACAATACGGGCTATACGGAAACGCTCTTTTCTTTCGTCAACGACATTCATACCGAAGAAGGGGGCACCCATTTAAGCGGATTCCGTTCCGCTCTTACCCGTACGATCAACGATTACGGCCGGACGAATAAACTGATCAAAGACAATGAAGACAATTTGTCGGGCGACGATGTGCGCGAAGGCCTGACCGCGGTTATCAGCGTCAAAGTGCGGGAGCCGCAGTTCGAAGGCCAGACGAAAACGAAACTGGGCAACAGCGAAGTCAAAGGGATCGTGGACAACATTGTATCCAACGGCCTGCAGGTATATTTTGAAGAAAATCCGTCGGAAGCCAAACGGATTATCGATAAAGCTATTTCCGCCAGCCGGGCGCGTCTGGCAGCGCGGAAAGCGCGGGAACTGACGCGCCGCAAAAGCGCGCTGGAAGTAGGAAGCCTGCCGGGGAAATTAGCGGACTGCTTGGACAAAGACTCGGCGAATACGGAAATCTACCTCGTCGAAGGGGATTCTGCCGGCGGCTCGGCAAAACAGGGGCGGGATCGGAAATTCCAGGCCATACTTCCGCTTCGCGGCAAAATACTCAATGTAGAAAAAGCACGGCTGGACAAAGTCCTTGCCAATGAAGAAATCCGCGCGATGATTACCGCATTCGGCACGGGGATCGGCGAAGATTTTGATATTTCGAAAAAACGGTATGACAAAATTGTTATCATGACCGATGCGGACGTAGACGGCGCGCATATCCGCACGCTGCTGCTGACGTTTTTCTACCGGTACATGAAACCGCTGATCACCGAAGGGCACGTATATATCGCGCAGCCGCCGCTGTATAAACTGACGAAAGGCAAAAGCCAGTGGTATTTTTATTCTGACGAAGAACTGGACGCTAAACTCGGCGAAACGGGGCGGGACGGCATTTCTATCCAGCGGTACAAAGGGCTGGGCGAAATGAATCCGGAACAGCTTTGGGAAACTACGATGGATCCGAAGCAGCGGATTATGCTGAAAGTCGATCTGGCGGACGCTGTGGAAGCGGACCGGATTTTCTCCGTACTCATGGGAGATAAGGTGGAACCGCGCCGGCAATTCATACAAGAAAACGCTAAATATGTAAAAAACTTGGATATTTAAACAAACGAAAGCTGGTTTTCAAAAAGAAAACCAGCTTTTTTGCAAGTACAACAAGGAATTTCAATATAGAGCAGCGAATAAAAAAGAATAAGAAGGATACAGGAGGGATGCCGCTATGATAGAAAATAAAACGATAGGCGAATTATTGTTGGAGTCGCAGGAATACATGAATAAAACGGGAGAAATCCTCGAAGCCATTCACCGGAGAAGTCAGGACGGCATGATGATCTTGGACGGCAGGGACATACCGGAAATGAGGGAACTTCTCGTCGTATACGGCCAATACCGTCAGCTGCACATGGTTCTGGCCGAAGCCATGCACATTTACGAAGAAATCCATCAGGACGATGAACTGCTGGAAGAGGAAGACGAACTGCAGGAAGCGGTCATGATGGACGAACAGCAGCTGCAGGAGGAAGAAGCGCGCCTCATGCAGATGGAAGGCGAGGACGAAGCCGAATTTGCAGCGCCGGAACCGGAAGAAGCCGAGGAAGAAGAGGACGAAGACGACGGCGATGATGGGGACGGCGATGACGAAAAAGATGAAAAAAAGGAAAAGAAAAAGAAGAAAAAAATAAAAAAAGATAAGAAAAGCAAGAAAAAGAAGAAGAAAAATAAATAAATTCTTAAAAAATGGTCTCTTTATCTATACAATATGAAAGAAAACAGGTAAAATATATACTGCTTCGCATCAAGCGAGACGGCAGCGTCCATGTGACTGTCCCTCTGGGAATGACATGGGACGCCGCTGTACAATGGGTGCAGACGAAACAACCCTGGTTGGAAGCCAGATTGAAAGCACAGGAATTGCGATACGGTTCGTATCAGGCCTTTCATCCGGAGCGGCAGCAAATACCGCTGTGGGGCAAATGGCAGGACGCGCCGTGGCGGACATCAACGGACGGCTGGACGGAAGAAGCCGCGCGCTGCTGGTATCGCAGCCAGCTCGAACCGGTATGGAAAAAACGCCTCCTCTTTTGGCAGGCGCAGATGAACGAGCCGGACGTGCAGGGCAGGCTCCGCTGGATGGTCAGCCGATGGGGTTCGTGCATACCCTCCAAAAGGGCGATTACCCTTCATGCGGGACTTGCGATGTTCCCGCCAAAATGCCTGGACTATGTCATCGTTCATGAACTGGCGCATTTGGCCGTTCCCAGACATGACAAGGCGTTTTATGAGCGGATCGGGACCGTGATGAATGGGTGGAAACATTGGCAGAATATCCTGCGTCAGGATAGGCCGGCAGAATGAATGTTAGTGTGAAGAAAGGGAGTTTACATGGAAAAGGTCAGCTACAGAAAGTTTTCTTTGAAATTTAAGGCACTCAGTGATGAAACGAGACTTCGGATTGTGGATATGCTCTCCTGCGGTGAAATGTGTGCCTGCGATATCTTGCAAAGTTTCGAATTGTCTCAATCCACGCTGAGTTATCATATGCGCATCTTAGTGGAAACAGGCATCGTCAATGCAAGAAAAGACGGGCTTTGGACACGCTACTCGATCAATACGGAAACGTTTGAAGAGATTATGACTTTTATTCCTGATTTATATAAAACAAAGGATAGCTGCGTTTGCCGCCAGATCAAATACTGCAAAGACGGCACCTGCGATATCAAAGAATTATAAGAAAAAGCGAAAGAGCGGCGGAAACGCCGCTTTTTTTAGAATATTTTTTTAGGAGGAAACGATGGATCGGCGCTGGGTGATGCATGTAGATATGGACGCCTTCTATGCGTCTGTAGAACAGTTGGAACGGGAAGAATACCGGGGAAAACCGGTCATTGTGGGCGGACTGTCCGAACGGGGCGTTGTGGCGACGGCTTCCTATGAAGCGCGGCGGTATGGCGTCCATTCGGCTATGCCGATGAAGCGGGCCAAGCGGCTTTGCCCGGACGGCATATACCTGCGGCCTAGGATCGCCCATTACCGGGAGATTTCCCGGACGATCCGGGCGATTATGGAACGCTATTCTCCGTATATCGAGCCGCTGTCGCTGGACGAAGCGTTTCTGGATATATCCGGCATGGGAAGCCATTATACCCATATTGAAGAACTGGGACGAGCGATCAAGCGAGAGATTAAAATGGAAACCGGTCTTACGGCATCGGCAGGCATCGCGCCGAATAAATTCCTGGCAAAACTGGCCTCGGATCTGAAAAAGCCGGACGGCCTGGTATATATCCCTTACGGAAAAGAGCGGGAGATCCTGGCGCCCCTTCCACTGCGCCGTCTTTGGGGCGTGGGACGGGTGACGGAAGAACGGCTGCTGGCTGCCGGATTTCGTACGATCGGAGATATTGCCCTGGCAGATCTGCGCGTCCTCGAACCGCTCTGCGGCCGGCAGCTGGCAATCCAGCTCAAACAACTGGCGGTCGGACAAGACGACAGACCGATCGAGTGGAAGCGAGACGTGCAGTCCATTGGCAATGAGGAAACCTTTCCTCAAGATTTGACCGACCCGGAAGAGATCGACCGGAAATGGCGGCTGTTTGCTCATCTTGTAGCGGCAAGACTCCGGCAGAAACGAAAGATGGGGCGGACCATATCGATAAAAGTCCGGTTCAATACCTTCCGTACCCTGACGCGGAGCCTTACGCTGGAAGATGCAACGGATCGGGAAGAAGATTTGTATAAGGTGGCTGTGGGATTGTATAATAGTATAGCGGGCAGTCCCGTCCGGCTCATCGGGCTGACTGCCGGCTCCTTACAGACCGTCCGGCATCAGATGGATCTCTTTGATGAAACTCGGGAAAAAAGAGAGAAGATCTCCGACCTGCTCGATACGCTCCAGCACCGGTTCGGAGAAAAACAAGTCATGCAGGGCATCGTATGGGAACTTGAAAAAAGGGAGAACCATCATGATACATAAGAACAACATGCACGAAACCTTCTGTACTTTAGCAGCGATCGACAGCCCGTCCAAAGAAGAGCGGGCCGCAGCGGACTGGCTGAAAGCCCGGCTGGCTCTTATGGGCGCGGATATTGTGGAAGAAGATGCAGCAGGAGAAGCGGTCGGCGCCAACAGCGGCAACGTGATTGCCAAATGGGAGGCAACGGCGCCGCATCTGCCGTCGCTGCTCTTTTCGGCGCATATGGACTGCGTGTCCCCATGCCGCGGTGTCCGGCCGGTGCTGGAAAACGGCGTGTACCGCTCGCAGGGCGATACGATCCTCGGCAGCGACGATAAAGCGGGGATTACGGCGATTCTCGAAGGGATACGCTGCTTTTTAGCGCAGGAACCGCAGCACGGCGCGATATGGGCTGTCTTTACGATCTGTGAAGAAATCGGCCTCTTGGGGGCAAAACACTTTACCTATGACGTAGGAACGATCGATATGGCCTATGCCCTCGATATCAGCGGCGCTCCCGGCGGCATCGTCGTGCGCGCACCGGGACAAAACAGCCTGCACATTACCCTGCACGGCAAAACCGCTCATGCCGGCCTTGCGCCGGAAACCGGGATCAACGCGCTCGTCATGGCAGCGCGGGGCATTGCTGCCTCTCCCTGCGGCCGTATCGACGAAGAAACGACGGCCAACATCGGGATCGTCCGCGGCGGCACCGCCACTAATATCGTTCCCGACACGGCGGTGATCGAAGGGGAAGTGCGGAGCCTGAATCCGGAAAAACTCGTCCGGTATACTGCGGACATGAAAGCGGCATTTGAAACGGCGGCAGCCGAACTGGGCGGAACGGCGGATATTCTTGTCGAATCGAGTTACGAGCCGATGGAACTTGCGGCCAACAGCCCGACCGTAACCTGCGCCAAAGCCGCGGCGGAATCCCTGGGGTTCCCGGTCCGGATCGAATCGACCGGCGGCGGTTCCGATGCCAACGTTTTTTGCCGGCGCGGCCTTCCTATGGCGATCCTGGCTGTGGGCATGACGCATCCTCATACAACTAAAGAAGAATTGCAGGAGATCCATCTGTACCAAAGCGGCGCCTGGGTCTATGAAATCCTTCGGCAAGCGCATACATTTGAATACGATAAAAAGGAGAACAGCAAATGAACTTATGGAAAGTAGCCGTACATACCGGCGATAACGACAACGGCGTGATCCTCTATAACGAAGAAACCAAAGAAGTAGAAGTACGCATTCCCAATCAGGAACTGGCAAAACTTGCCCATGAATACCTGACGACGGAAAAGAAACTCCACCACTATACGGGCCTTCAGACGTATGAAGAAATCCAGGCCGTGCCGGCAGACAGCTTAAAAACGCTGAAGCTGGCGCTGGGATATATGTGGAAAGAAACCGGCGTGCACGTAGACTGGAGCCGTCCGGCAGAATTATATACAGAGTAATCCGTTAAGTTATACACATAGTTATCCACATTGTGGACAACTATGTGTATATTTTTTTACCATAATGACAAAATCACGCGGAAATCAGCGGAAAATCGGTTTTATTCTGCCGTGGATAACTACTGCCCGTATGTGGACAGCTCTGTGGAGAACTCTGTGGAAATCTGTGGATAAACAGATTTCGAGGGGAATTCACACCGCATACACACTGGACTTGTGGATATATGACAGTTATCCACAAGTTATACAGGTTTTGTGGATAAAAAATATGTAGTATCTGTTCAAAAATTTTCTTATCTAATTTGTAAAATTACGGTGAATATGATATAAATATATTTGTACTATTTGTACCACGTGCGCCCATAGCTCAGGTGGATAGAGCAGCAGTTTCCTAAACTGCGTGTCGGATGTTCGAGTCATCTTGGGCGCACCATTTTTATATCCGAATATAAAAAACGATACATACAAAAGGAGTGGGATAGGTATGGAAGAAACCACATGCATCCGATTTGAAGAAGAGGAACTTCACGATCGGGACTATACGATGGAAGAAGCAATACAAGAAGCCCGGCGCTGCCTGCACTGCGCCAATCCGCTGTGCCGCCGGGGCTGTCCGATTGCCAATGAAATACCGCAGTTTACCAAAGCTGTTGCAGAAGGCAATTTTGGCGAAGCGGCGGACATACTGGCGCGCCATACCAACATGCCGGAGATCTGCGGCCGCATCTGTCCGCGGGAAAACCAATGCGAAGGCGCCTGCATACTGGGGAAAAAAGGCAATCCCATTCAAATCGGCAAAATCGAACGATTCATTGCGGACTTGGACAAGGAAAACCATATTCGGCCGGTCAAAAAAAGCACTAAAAAAGCAGGCCGCGTTGCGGTTATCGGTTCCGGGCCGGCAGGCCTGACCGTTGCTCATGATTTGGCGGGGCTCGATTACGACGTGACGGTTTATGAAGAAAAAGGCGAGCCTGGCGGCGTACTGCTATACGGTATTCCTTCCTTCCGCTTGAAAAAATCCGTTGTCCATCGTCATATCGCAGATCTGGAAGCGATGGGCGTGCAGTTTGTCTGTCAGACAAAATTCGGCACCGACCTTACGTTGGAACAGGTGTGGGAACAAGGCTATGACGCTTGCTTCCTCGGCATGGGAACGAATGTATCCCAGACCCTTCGCCTGGAAAATGACGGCCTGCCGGGCATAGTAGATGCTTCGGCGCTGCTTTGGACGGTGCAGGGCGTGCAGAACGGCGAATGGAGCGCAGAGGAGATTCCGGTGCAGCCGGGACAGACGGTCCTGATTATTGGGGCCGGCAATGTGGCGATCGACGCGGCGCGTACCTGCAAACGGCTGGGCTGCAAAGTGACCGTCGTATACCGCCGGGGAGAAGCGAATATGAAATGCCTGCGCTCTGAATATGAAGAAGCCAAAGAAGAAGGCATCGAATTTTTATTCTACCATGCTCCTAAAGGCGTGACCGGAACGGAAAAAATAGAAGGCCTTGTCTGTGAAATCCAGGAAGTTCTGGAAGACGCGACCATGGTGCCTACCGGCAAAATGGAAACGATACCGGCCGATGTGATTGTGCCGGCTGTCGGCAACGTGCCGGAAGCGGCGGTGCTCGATACCGTTCCCGGCCTTTCCCGCAATACATGGAATTACCTGGAAACCAAAGAGCTGCCGTACGGCATGACCAGCGTGCCGGGCGTATTTGCCGCCGGCGACCTGGTGCACGAACCGGCGACTGTCGTGCTGGCGATGAAAGAAGCCAAAAAAGCCGCTGCCGGCATCGACGAATATATCAAAGCCAAACGGCTGATGGACGCGGCAAACGCGTAAGAAAAGAGGCAGGGCAATGCATGTACTGGAACAAATACTGGAACTGAACCGCCAGTTTGTAGCGGATAAAGAAGCGGGCCGTCTCCGGCCGGTGCAGACCGAAGCGGTCAGCAAATATCCGGAACGAAAACTGGGCGTCCTCACCTGTATGGATACGCGGCTCGTAGACTTTTTGGAGCCGGCGCTGGGAATCCGGCGGGGCGAAGCCAAGATTATCAAAAACGCAGGCAATACGGTTACGCATCCGTTTGACGGCATTATCCGCAGCTTTATGGTTGCCGTCTATGAACTGGGCGTAGAAGAACTTCTAGTTGTAGGCCACGATGACTGCGGCATGGTGCATACGACGGCAGACAGCCTGATCATCCATATGAAAGCCCGGGGCGTGACCGACGAAGCGATCGAAGCCATCCGCCCGGCATTGACGGAATGGGCGGACTACTTCCATCACCCGGAAGAAAACGTACGCCATACCGTAACACTCCTGAAAACCAATCCCTACCTGCCCAAAGATTTGCCGGTACACGGGCTGATCATCGATCCGCATACCGGAAAACTGCGGGTATTGGTAAATGGGTATGAAAGCGGGGAAACCCTATGTCGCTAGAAGCCGTAAAAGAATATTTTAAAACGTTGGGAAAAGAACAAGACGTCATGGAAACTGAAACTTCCAGCGCGACCGTAGAACTGGCGGCGCAGGCACTGGGGGTGGAACCGGCGCGGATCGCTAAATCCCTCACCTTTCGGGACAAAGACGGCGGCTGTATTCTTATCGTCACTGCGGGAGACGCTAAAATACACAGCGGCCAGTTCAAACGCCGTTTCGGCTGCAAATCGTCCATGCTTACGCCGGAAGAAGTAGAGGCGTTTACCGGCCATGCCATCGGCGGCGTATGTCCATTTGCTATTACCCGTGAGGACGTGGCAGTCTATCTGGATATTTCTTTGCAGCGATTTACTACCGTTTTTCCCGCCTGCGGTTCGTCCAATAGTATGATCGAGCTTACCTGTGAAGAACTTTACCGCTATGCGAATGCCAAAGAATGGGTAGACGTATCAAAAGGATGGCAGGAACCGGATGAATCGGGAAATAAATAGAAAAATCTGCGCCGTATCTCGGCGCTGGCTGGCGCAGCAGGCTCGTTCTGCTGCGTTATTTTTTTGCCTTCTTTTGGAAGGCATGCATGGCGGCAGAGGCGGCGGACTTCTTATAAACAAGAGTAAGGCGGGCAAACAGCGGACAGAAGAAGCGGTGAAATTTGCTCCAAAGGAACAGACACGATGCTTGATTCCGCTGGAAGGGAATAGAGAAGGTGCGGACGTCAGGGGGAGCCATAGCGGCAGACTAACTAACGGAGAGAAATCACTGGCGGGGGATAAAATTGAGAGTACTTCCCTATAAAAAGCAGATAAGTTTAGCGCATTAGATTAGGGGAAGATACAGCGGAAGGGGCGTAAAAATGAAAAATAAGGACGGCAGCAGCGAAGAAGCAAGGCGTGAAATGCCAGGAAAAAACAGGGATATAAACGATATAAGAAAAAGGAAGCGGCTGGCAAAATAAAAATATATCGTTTGAGTAGGAAATAGAATATTGACAGCTCTTATTAAGAATGAGTATAATGTAATCACAGATTTGAAATGAAAACAACTATTAATTAACAGTTACATTTGAAAGGAGACGATATACATGTCTTTAATTGGCAAAAAAGTTGAAGATTTTAAAGTAATGGCGTACGCCGGCGGGGAATTTAAGGAAGTAACCCAGGCGGACCTGGCTGGAAAATGGAATGTATTTTTCTTCTATCCGGCAGACTTTACGTTTGTTTGCCCGACGGAATTGGAAGATCTGCAGAACAAATATGAAGAGTTCAAAAAGATCGGCTGTGAAATCTATTCCGTTTCCTGCGACAGCCATTTCGTGCACAAAGCATGGCATGATCACTCTGAACGGATCAAAGCGCTGGAATATCCGATGCTGGCAGATCCGACAGGCGCTTTGGCAAGAGCGTTTGACGTCATGATCGAAGAAGAAGGTATGGCAGAACGCGGTACGTTTGTCATCAATCCGGAAGGCAAAATTGTTTCTTATGAAGTCATTGCCGACAATGTGGGCCGTGACGCCGACGAATTGCTGCGGAAAGTACAGGCAGCGCAGTTCGTTGCAGAACATGGCGATCAGGTTTGCCCGGCAAAATGGAAACCAGGCAGCGAAACGCTCAAACCGAGCATTGATCTGGTAGGCCTGTTATAAGAAAGGACTCGGATATGAAACAGCGATATGACGCTGTCATCGTCGGCGGAGGGCCCGCTGGGCTTTCTGCCGCGCTGTATCTGGCGAGGGCGCGGTTTTCTGTATTGGTATTGGAGAAGGCGGATCTCGGCGGTCAGATTACGATCACAGCAGAGGTAGTCAATTATCCGGGCGTATACCAGTCGAGCGGCAGCGCGCTGACCCAGACGATGCGGCGTCAGGCGGAACGGTTTGGCGCGGTATTTCAGATGTGTCAGGTCGAATCCGTCGATATGGACGGGGATATTAAAGTCGTCCATACGAACAAAGGGGATATCGAAGCGCTGGGCGTAATATTGGCGACGGGCGCAAATCCCCGAAAAGCCGGGTTTGCCGGGGAAGAAGAGTTTCGCGGACAAGGCGTGGCGTATTGTGCGACCTGCGACGGCGAATTTTTTACCGGCAAGGATATTTATGTTATCGGCGGCGGGTTTGCCGCAGTGGAAGAAAGCTTGTTCCTGACGCGGTATGGACGGAAGGTGCACATGCTCGTTCGGTCAGGTGAATTCCGCTGTACGGGACCTGTCGTAGATGAAGTATTGGAACACCCGGATATTACCGTATCGTTCCATACGGAAGTGCTGGAAGTCAGCGGCAGCGGCGCGGTGCAGTCGATTCGCATGCGCGATACACTGACCGGCGAAGAGCGAACCGTGACGGCAGCCGACGGCGAGTTTTTTGGTCTCTTTGTATTCGCTGGATACGAGCCGGAAAACCGTCTGGCCAAAGGCAAAGTCACGCTCAGCGAAGCGGGATATATCGTGACGGATCGGCAGCAGCGCACGAATGTGCCGGGAATATACGCAGCCGGAGATATTTGTGTAAAAGAATTGCGGCAGGTAGTAACAGCCGTAGCGGACGGTGCGGTGGCGGCGACGGATATGGAAAAATATCTGGCCGGGCAGTACCGGACACTGGGGCTGAAACGGGAAAAATTAGCCGTACCGGAAACGCGGACCGCGGAACCGGAAGCCGTTTCTTCCGAAATGGATACCGCGGCAGAAGCGGCCGGCGGGGCGTTTTTAGACGCGTCGGTTCGGCAGGCGCTGGCTCCTGTATTTCAGCGTATGGAGCGGCCCTTGGTGCTGCGGGTATATGAAGACGGCGGCAAAGCCGGCCGGGAAAACCGCCGAATGGCGGAGGAACTGGCGGCAATGTCGGAAAAAATTACCGTAGAAGCCGTAGCGGCAGTGCGGGACGAAGAACGAAATGTTCTGGCTATCTGCGATCAAGGCGGACGGGATTTGGGACTGCGGTTCCACGGCGTGCCGGGCGGGCATGAATTTAACTCCTTTGCTATCGCTTTATATAATGCAGCCGGGCCGGGACAGGCGCTGGACGAAGATGCGGCGGCCGCTATTGAAGCGGTGCATCAGCCGGTGCGGATACAGATCTACATCTCCTTGTCCTGCACAATGTGTCCGGATCTGGTAATGGCAGCACAGCGGTTAGCGTCTGCCAGCTCCTGGATAGAAACCGATGTGTATGATATCTCGTACTATCCGGAAATAAAAGAAAAACTAAATATTATGAGCGTGCCGTGCATGCAGATTAATGGCGGCAAGCTTCACTTTGGCAAGAAAAATATTGCTGGTTTGTTATCTCTCCTCAAAGACGAATTAGCAAAGTAAAACTCTCATCTCAAAAAACTCTCATCTCTTATAAAACTCTCAACATAGAATGAGCCATGACCGGTTGGTCATGGCTCGTTTTCGTATAGAGGAAGAATGGGAGCAAACGATGTACCGCTTTGGCGGCGTGCGTGCGGTTTTCCGGCTGGACATGAGGAAATCGGGCGCAGAGAAAAGGATACGGCAGGCGCTGGCGGCGCAGAGATTCGATAGACTGCTTTGCAATAGGTTTGGAAAATTAAATAGTACGAGTGTGCCGTGCTATGCAGCGTAACGGTGTGAAGCGATATTCGGGCATAGAAAACAGGGCGCTGATACAGCGCCCTGTTTCGCAGTTCCTCAAAAGGGGGAAAGAGGAAGAGGTTATTTTTTTGTAAAGGTAAAGTGGGCGCCGTCCCAGCCGAGAAGGAGTGTATCGCCTTCGGCTGCGCTTCCTTTGATGATTTCTTTGGAAAGTTCCGTTTCAATCGTATGGGTGATCAGGCGGCGGAGAGGACGAGCGCCGAACTGCGGTTCATAGCCCTGATCTGCCAAAGCGGTGAGGACGGCTGGATCAAATTGGAGAGAGATATTGATTTGTTTTTCCAGACGTTTGCCAAGAGAGGTGAGGAGAATTCGGGCAATGTTCTGGACCTGTTCTTTTTCCAAGGCTTTGAATACGACGATATCGTCGATCCGGTTGAGGAATTCCGGACGGAAGTAGGATTTTAAGAGAGTGTGTACTTTTTCTTCTGCTTTGGAGAAGTCCGATTCTTCCAGGATATCATGAGAACCCAGGTTGGAAGTCATGATGATGATGGTATTTTTGAAGTTTACCACCCGGCCTTTGCCGTCGGTCAGACGGCCATCGTCGAGGATTTGCAGAAGAATATTGAAGATGTCCGGGTGCGCTTTTTCGATTTCATCGAGCAGCACTACGCTGTACGGACGGCGGCGGATCGCTTCGGTCAGCTGGCCGCCTTCATCGTAGCCCACATAGCCCGGAGGCGCTCCGATCAGGCGGGATACGGTATGTTTTTCCATGTATTCGCTCATGTCGATGCGGACGATATTGCGTTCGTCGTCAAAGAGCGCGTCTGCCAGCGCTTTTGCCAATTCCGTTTTCCCTACGCCCGTAGGGCCAAGGAAGATGAAGGAACCGATCGGCCGGTTAGGATCTTTGATGCCGGCGCGGGCCCGGATAATGGCGTCGCTGACGACCTGAACGGCTTTGTCCTGGCCAACGACGCGTTTATGGAGTTCGTCTTCCAGATGAAGCAGCTTTTCCCGTTCGCCGGTCATCATTTTGGTAACGGGGATACCGGTCCAGCGGCTGACGACAGACGCGATATCTTCTTCGCCGACTTCTTCTTTTAAAAGCTGGTTGTCCTGGTTGGCGGACAGCGCCTGTTCCTGATCGGCCAGTTCTTTTTGCAGAGCCGGCAGGCGGCCGTATTTCAATTCGGATAAGCGGTTCAAATCATAGGAGCGTTCCGCTTTTTCCATTTCTACTTTAAGAGCGTCCATTTCTTGCTTGATGGAGCGGGTACGGAGAATGGCTTGTTTTTCCGATTCCCATTTTGCCAGAAGTTCCGCTTCTTTTTCCTTGAGTTCTGCCTGATCGGCTTGGATTTTTTTCAGTTTTTCCTGCGATGCGGCATCTGTTTCTTTGCTGATCGCCTGTTCTTCAATCTGCAGCTGCATGATCCGCCGCTTGACTTCATCGAGCGGAGCCGGCATGGATTCGATTTCGGTCCGCAGTTTGGCGGCCGCTTCATCGACTAAGTCGATGGCTTTGTCCGGCAGGAAGCGGTCGGAAATATACCGATCGGAAAGGACGGCGGCAGCTACCAGGGCGTTGTCGCGGATTCGTACGCCGTGATGGACTTCATACCGTTCTTTTAAGCCGCGGAGAATGGAAATGGTATCTTCAACGCTTGGTTCGCCGACCATGACCGGCTGGAACCGCCGTTCCAGAGCAGCGTCTTTTTCAATGTATTTCTGGTATTCATTGAGCGTTGTTGCACCGATGCAGCGCAGTTCCCCGCGGGCCAGCATCGGTTTGAGCAGGTTGCCGGCATCCATGGAGCCTTCGGAAGCGCCGGCGCCGACGACGGTATGGATTTCATCGATAAAGAGAAGGACTTGGCCGTCGGATTTTACGATTTCGTTTAATACGGCTTTGAGCCGTTCTTCAAATTCGCCGCGGAATTTAGCGCCGGCGATGAGCGCTCCCATGTCGAGGGAATAGAGGGTTTTATTTTTCAGAGATTCCGGAACATCGCCGGCAATGATGCGGCGGGCCAGCCCTTCTACGATAGCCGTTTTGCCGACACCCGGCTCCCCGATGAGGACCGGATTGTTTTTGGTCCGGCGGGAAAGGATTTCAATGGTGCGGCGGATTTCTTCGTCGCGGCCGATTACAGGATCGAGTTTCCCTTTTTTGGCGGCGGCGGTTAAGTCACGGCCGTATTTTTCCAAGGCTTTAAAATTGCTTTCCGGATTGCTGGAATTGACGTTTTGCGTGCGGTTGGCCTGGAGCGCGGTTTTTACCGAATTAGCGTCCAATCCAAACTGGCGGCACAAGGCTTGCACCGCGTTGCTGCCGTCCTGGACAAGAGCCAGAAGCAGGTGTTCCGTGCTGATATAGTCGTCATTCATGCTTTCGGCCAACTGCTGCGCCCGTCCCATGACGCGGATCAATTCCGTACTCATGCCGAGCCGGTCGCTGCCGCCTTTGACCGCGGGGATTTTGTTTAATTCCTGTTCCGTCCGTGCTTTGAGCATGGGCAGATCCGTATGGCAGGCTTCAAATATGGCGGCAAGAATACCTTCCGGTTCTTTTGTCAGCGCCGCCAAAAGATGAAACGACGTAATTTCCTGATGATAGCGAAGCGCGGCGGTCTGCTGTGCAAATTGCAGGGCTTCCAGCGCTTTTTCTGTATATTTTTCAGTGTCCATAGTGTGACCTCCTTTGGTATCCATAGCGGGTAAAATGATCTTCTAGTATCATTATAACCATAAAAGTCAAAAAGTCAATACAACGAAAAGAGAAATTTGACTTTTGTGTAAAAGGTTTGACTTTTCGTAAAATCAGCGGTAGATGAGGGAAGAGGGAGCAAGAGAAATGGGGCGCGCTGTGCCGCGCGGCGCAGGCTATGGTACAATGAGGAAAAAAGCGCAGGAGGGAAGCGAAGATGAAGCGGATTGGAATGGCGGCGGCCCTGGCGGCAGGCGTGGGAGCAGCCGTTTACGGATATGGGTATGGCGGCGTGGGAAGCGCTGCAGAGCTGCTGGCATATGCCCGATCGTTTCCTTATACGGGACTTGCCTTATTTTTGCTGGTCTTTTGTCTGAACGCGGCCAGTCTGCCTTCGTTAGTGCCGCTGGCGGTAAGCGGTATGGTGCTTCCTTTGCCGGAAGCGGTGCTGTGGATGTGGAGTGCGGAAACGGCGGGGTGTACGGCAGGATTTTTCTGCTTTCGTTTTTTATTTCAAGAACGGGCGCGGCGGCTGTTGTGTCAGAAAGGGTGGGATACGAAGGTAGATGCCTGCGGCACGGCAGCAGCGGTTCTTACGGCGCGGATGCTTCCGTTTTCGCCGAAACTGGCCGTTACGCTGTGGGCAGCGGTGAGCCGCATGCATACCAGGGAGTATGTATTGGCAAATGCGGCGGGAAAACTGCCGTATGTAGTTTTGTGCGCAGCAGGCGGGGAAGCGGTGGTGTCGCAGTCCTTGCCGGCAGGGTGGACGGCGGGGCTGTTTGTACTGGCAATCGTGTCCGGTATGGCCGTTCATTACTGGGAGAAGCGGCAGAGAAAATAAATCGTTTGAGATAGAAAGGAGCAGCGCGGCAGGCAGGACTTGCTGCGTTGTTTTTTGAATGGAAAATATTTAGATAGAGAAGATGCAGCGTCTTTTTAGGAAGAGTGGACGCCGCCTGCGGTGGCAGCGATTTCATAGAGAGGAGATGTGACCGCTTTTGGACAGAGAAAAACCGCCCCCGCAAGGCTGCCGGATTCCGGCTGGCCTTTGCGGGGACGGTTTCATATTGCGTATGGAAAAATTACTGACGAGCGCCAAGCTGGCTGTCTATGATCATCATACCGCCGATATTGCCGTTTGTCATAGCAAAGCGGTCGATTACGTCCTGTGCCGTGCTTTCTTCTTCGATCTGTTCCGTGATGTACCACTGGATCAGGTTCTGCGTAGCCAAATCGTCTTCATCATCTGCCAGTTCATAGAGGGCATGAATGCTTCTGGTTACGGCTTCTTCATGAGCCAATACGGCTTTGGCTGTTTCCAGCGGGCAGGTATATGCGCCTTTATAGGCGGCGATTGCGCCCAGTTCTACTTTGCCCTGACGTCCCTGGATATAGGAAATCAGTTTGTACGCATGTTCCATTTCTTCCTGATATTGTTTGCGCAGCCACGTGCTGTAGCCGTTGAAATGAGCGTCTGCCATATCGAGGCTCATGCCCAAGTATACATATGCGGAATTGAGTTCCAATTTTACCTGTTCGTTTAATGCAGCCAATACTTTTTCATTTAATTTCATGTCTGACCACTCCTTATTTTATATAGGTATGTCTAAATCACTGCTATATATTTATTATACTATGGCTGGTGAGAAGATACAATATAAATAGTGAGAATTTATCACAGTGTTTTGGCTGCGATAACGAGACGGCGCAGGAGGATTCTGCCTTCTTTTATCTAGTTATTATGAGACGAATCCCGGCGGTATCGTGCATTATGACTCGGATCGAACCAGCGGCAGGGACAGATTCAAGGCAGTGATACCGGACTAGAAAAGCGCATGCAGAAAAGGGAGCCCTGGTATAGGCTCCCTTAATTAACCGCTATGCTGTCAGTTTTGATGCGTGGCGGCAAAGGCGGCCATTTCCGCTTCTTCCTGGCTGGCGCCATTGGCTTTGGTTTCAGCAATGAGCGCCGTCATTTTCCGGTAATCTTTTGGAATGACTTTGGTAAAGCGCTTGCTGTTTTTCTTCCATTCTGCCAGCAAAGAGGCGGCTTTTTTACTGCCCGTATAGTGTTCGTGGCGGGTGATCAGCTGTTTAAGCTGTTTTTGTTCCTGCGAATCGGCAACCGGTTCCAGATCGACGAGGGCGGTATTGCACAATTCCGGCCGCAGGTCGAGGACATAGGCGACGCCGCCGGACATGCCGGCTGCAAAGTTGCGCCCGGTTTTGCCGAGGATGACGACGGTACCGCCGGTCATGTATTCGCAGCCGTGGTCGCCTACGCCTTCGGTAACCGCGGTAATGCCGCTGTTGCGGACGGCAAACCGTTCCCCGGCGACCCCGCTGATATAGGCTTCGCCGCTGGTGGCGCCGAAGAATGCCACGTTGCCGATAATGATATTTTCATCGGCGGCAAAGGACGCGTTCTTAGGCGGATAGACGATGATTTTTCCGCCGGATAGGCCTTTTCCCACATAGTCGTTGGAATCGCCTTCCAGGCAAAGGGTCAATCCTTTGGGGATGAACGCGCCGAAGCTTTGGCCGGCAGAACCGACAAAGGAGAGGCGGATCGTATCTTCCGGCAGTCCCTGAGCGCCGTATTTTTTTGTGATTTCACTGCCTAAAAGAGCGCCGGTTACCCGATGGGTATTGGTGATTTTCAGGCGGGCGCGGACCGGTTTTTGGCATTCAATGGCTGGAACGCACATGCGGACGAGTTTGCCTGCATCCAGCGTTTTTTCAATGCCGTGGCGCTGCTGTTTTTGATGGAAGCAGCCTACGTCCGGATCGGTATACGGCCGGAACAGAAGCGAATCGAGACTGACGGTCTCCGCTTTCCAGTTGTGGATATCCTGTTTCTGCCGGAGCCGATCGGTGCGGCCGATCATTTCGTTCAGGGTGCGGAAGCCGAGACGAGCCATGATTTCCCGCAGATCTTGGGCGATAAACTTCATGAAATGCATGAGGTGTTCCGGCTTGCCGGGGAATTTTTCCCGCAGTTTTTTATCCTGGGTGCAGACGCCGAACGGGCAGGTATTGAGATTGCAGACGCGGAGCATTTTACAGCCCAGCGCGATCAAAGGACCGGTGCCGAACCCGAATTCTTCTGCGCCGAGCAGCGCGGCGACGGCTACGTCCCGGCCGGTCAGCAGTTTGCCGTCCGCTTCCAGGGATACTCGGTCTCTTAATTTATTGAGCAGCAGCGTTTGCTGCGTTTCGGCGATCCCCAGTTCCCAGGGAAGGCCGGCGTTTTTGATGCTGGTTCGCGGCGCGGCGCCGGTACCGCCGTCGTAACCGCTGATGAGAATTTTGTCCGCTTTGGCTTTGGCTACGCCGGCGGCAATGGTGCCGACGCCGGCTCCGGCTGCCAGTTTGACGCTGATTGCAGCGGTGCGGTTGACGTTTTTCAGATCAAAAATGAGCTCTGCCAGATCTTCGATAGAGTAAATATCGTGATGCGGCGGCGGAGAGATGAGTTCTACCCCCGGCGTGGAATGGCGGACGCGGGCGATTTCCGGATAGACTTTTTTACCCGGCAGCTGGCCGCCTTCGCCAGGTTTTGCGCCTTGGGCGCATTTGATCTGCAATTCGTCTGCGTGGAGCAGATATTCGCTGGTTACGCCGAAACGGGCGGTCGATACCTGTTTGATCCGGTCGTTGGGATCGTCGCCGTTGGGCAAAAGAGCAAACCGTTCTGCGCTTTCCCCGCCTTCGCCGCAGTTGCTTTTGCCGCCGATGCGGTTCATGGCAATGGCAATACATTCATGGGCTTCTTTGCTGAGCGCGCCGTAGCTCATTGCGCCGGTGCGGAACCGTTTTACGATATCGTCGACGGATTCTACTTCTTCAATAGGAATGCTGCCGCCGGCCGGATACACAAAGGTGAGCAGGTCGCGGAGCCGGATCAGGCCGGCGTTGTTCATTTTTCTGGCGTATTCTTTATAGATGGAATAATTCCCTTCCCGGCAGGCCCGCTGGAGAAGATCGATCGTTTCCGGCGTAAACAGGTGCGGCTCTCCGGTCTTGCTGTACCGGTAGAAATCTCCCGCTTCCAGATCCGAATCCGTGTCAAAGGCAAATACGTGGCGCAGCGCCGTTTCTTTGGCGATTTCCGGTATGCCGATGCCTTCGATGCGGCTCGGCGTATTGGGGAAATACTGGTTGATCAGATCCTGCTTAATGCCGAGGGCTTCAAAAATCTGCGCGCCGTGGTAACTGCGGATCGTGGAAATACCCATTTTGGACATGACTTTCAAGATTCCTTTTACGGAAGCGAGGATATAGTTTTTCTGTGCATCTTCGCACGTCATTGCGCCAAATAGTTTTTTTGCATGCAGGTCTTTGATCGTTTCCAGCGCCAGATACGGATTGACCGCAGTAATGCCGTAGCCGATGAGGGTGCAGAAATGATGCACTTCCCGAGGCTCTGCCGATTCGAGAATCAGGCCGACGTCCGGACGGACATTTTTGCGGATCAGATGGCTGTGCAGGGCGGCGGTGGCCAAAAGCGCCGGGATGGCGCACATTTTCGCATTTACGCCCCGGTCGGAAAGCAGAAGGATATTGGCGCCGGACGCAATGGCTTTTTCTGCTTCGATGCACATGGATTCGATCGCAGATTCAAGTCCTTCGGTGCCGCTGTTGACCGGATAGAGCATGGAGAGCGTCGCCGTTTTGAGCTGCGGCGTTTTCAGGGTTTTGATCACGTCCAGCTCTTCATTCGTAAGAATCGGGTACGGCATGAATAACGCTGCCGTGTCCGGTTCGTCCGGGTCCATCATGTTGCCGGCGTTGCCGACCATGACGCTGGCGGACGTGACGATTTCTTCGCGGATTCCATCGATAGCCGGATTGGTTACCTGCGCAAACGTTTCTTTAAAATAGGTGTACAGCAGCTGCGGTTTATCGGAAAGGACAGCCAGCGGCACATCGGCTCCCATGGCGCCGACCGGTTCTTTGCCGGTTTTGACCATGGGAACGATCATCTGCTGAATATCTTCTTTCGTGTAGCCAAATGCTTTTTGCTGCTGGATCAGATCGCTCATGATATGCTTCGTATCAAGCAGCGGTTTCGGCAAATCTTCCAGATGGAGGATATGCTTTTTAATCCATTGGGAATAGGGATGTTCGGACGCGATGGTATGTTTGATCTCATCATCGGAAATGATGCGCTGCTGGGCGGTGTCAATCAGCAGCATTTTTCCCGGTTCCAGCCGGCCCTTATATACAATATTTTCCGGCGCTTCATCTACAACGCCTACTTCCGACGCCATGATGACTTTGTCGTCTTTGGTGACATAGTAACGGGACGGACGCAGACCGTTGCGGTCCAGCATGCCGCCGATGACCGTGCCGTCTGTAAACGCCATGGCCGCCGGGCCGTCCCAAGGTTCGGTGATGAAGCTGTGGTATTTATAAAAATCCCGTTTTTCCTGGCTCATCTGCGGGTTGTGTTCCCACGGTTCCGGAATCATCATCATCATGGCATGGGGCAGGGAACGGCCGGTCATGTAGAGAAATTCAAGGCTGTTGTCAAACATGGCCGAATCGCTGCCCGTGCTGTCCACGACGGGAAAGACTTTGGTCATATCCGGAAAATACGGCGAATCCGCTTTGCCTTCCCGGGCATTGATCCAGTTGATATTGCCGTTGATCGTATTGATTTCCCCATTGTGTACGATATATCGGTTCGGATGGGCGCGGGCCCAGCTGGGAAACGTATTCGTACTGAACCGGGAATGGAGCATGGCCAGGGCGGAAACGAAATCCAGATCCGACAGATCCAGATAAAAATCGCGGAGCTGTTCGGCGGTCAGCATCCCCTTATATACAATAGTACGGGACGACAGGCTGGCGACATAAAAATCAGAACCCATTTCCTGGCTCATGGGCGTAATGATTTTTTCCGCCTGTTTCCGAATGACGTAGAGCTTGCGCTCAAAATCCATTTGAGTCAGAATATCCGGACTTTTCTGGATAAAGACCTGTAAAAACCGCGGACGGATCGATTTGGCTGCTTCCCCGATCTGGCTTTCATCAATCGGCACTTCCCGCCAGCCCAATACGGTTTGTCCTTCCATGCGGACGACTTTTTCAAATTCCGCCATTTGCCTCTGTCGGAAATGGTCGTACCGATGGGCAAAAATCATGCCGACGCCATATTCTCCCGGTTCCGGAAGCGAAAAGCCAAGCACGCTACATTCGCGGCAAAAAAATTCATGCGGCAGCTGCACCAAAATGCCGGCGCCGTCGCCGGTTTTAGCGTCGGCTCCCTCGGCTCCTCTATGTTTCAGCTTTTCCAATATCGTCAGCGCCTGGTCGATAATATCATGAGATTTTACCCCTTTATAATTGACAACAAACCCCATGCCGCAGGCATCTTTTTCATACGACGGGTCATACAGCCCCTGACGGGCAGGCAGATCCCGATACTGTTTCATACAAACCCCTCCCCCTATCTTGATTCATATTATAAAAAATATGATAATAGTTAGTGCAATTATAGAAAAAGATTTTATCTACTGCAAGCAGATTTCAAAAAAATACTGTATACAATGAAAGTAGTCTATAAATTATTCATAAGATAAAAATTTTCTAAGAAATTATAATGCTTCTTTATTTTCCAACGGGCGAAAGAAGAACGATACGGCGAAAAAATGGAGATTTATAAATTAAGAAAGGATTAAATTTTAGGATCTCATATAAACTATGGGCTGCATCAAAAAAACGATATGAGGATTTGTCTGTTATAAATGGATAATTTGCGTTATAATGTTTAGATGAAATAATACAGATTATGGCAGAAAGGCCATATGGGCAGAGAAGGAGTAGATTGCATGTTATTGGATAAAGGATATATAGGCAGATTGGAAGTGGCGAATAAATTCGTTCGGTCTGCTACCTTTGAAGGTATGGCCGATGACCAGGGGCAGCCTACGCAGCAGTTTTTAGACTGCTTGGGAGATTTGGCGGACGGCGGCGTTGGCGTTATCATTACCGGCATGATGTCTGCCAGTACGATAGAACCGTATCAGCATAAACAGATACGGGCAGACCGCGACCGTTTCATACCGTCCCTTACCCGAATTGCTGAATATGTACATAAGAAAAACGGCTGCATCATTGGGCAGCTCGTTATCATGGGCTCGCAGGTGAGCAAACCGGAAGGCGTGTCGGAACGCAGAAAGATCATCAGCCCCAGCGGGATTGAGGAGCTGAAAACCAAAGAAGTTTCCGCCGCTATGACAATAGAAGAAATCAAACAGTCGGTGCAGGACTATGCCGACGCGGCGCGGCGCGTAAAAGAAGCCGGATTCGACGGCGTTCAGGTTCACGGCGCGCACGGCTATTTAGCGAGCAAATTCCTGACGCCGTACTATAACAGACGGACGGACGAATACGGCGGTTCTTTGGAAAACCGCGCGCGGTTCCTTTTGGAATCCATGCGGGCGATCCGCGAAGCCGTAGGGCCGGACTACCCGGTATGGGTCAAGCTCAACAGCGCTGATTTTATGGAAGAAGAATGTTTTACGTTTGAAGAATGCAAGATCGTTGCTAAATGGCTGGAAGAAGCGGGCGTTGACGTCATTGAAATGAGCGGCGGCAATATTTCTTCTATTCCGCGGCAGGGAGTTATCCGCCCGATCCGCCGGACGAAAGAGCCGCAGTATTTCTTTGCGTACGCAAAAGAAATCGCCGAAGAGCTGTCCATTCCGGTCGGCGTTGTCGGCGGCTGCCGCAGTATCGACACGTTGGAAGAATCCGTGGCGGGAACGAAAATCGCTTTCGTATCGCTGAGCCGGCCGCTGATTAAAGAACCGGATCTGATCCGCCGCTGGAAAGAGGGCGACCGAAGCGACGCCACCTGTATTTCCTGCAGCCGCTGCTTCAATCCGGAAGGTATTTTCTGTGTGCTGAACAAGAAAAAGGACTGATACGATGAACCACTGCATTCAGGTATATACGGGAGATGGAAAAGGCAAGACGACGGCAGCCATAGGACTGGCTGTGCGGGCTGTCGGCGCCGGCATGAACGTACTGTTCCTGCAATTTATGAAATCGAAATATTACAGCGAACAGGACGTGCTGGAAAAAATGCCGGGCGTGACGCTGAAAACGCTGGGAAAACCTTGCTTCATCGTGAAAAAAGGCATGCTGTCCGATGAGGAAATCGCCGCATGGGGCGATGAAATAGAGGTTTTTGAAGAAGGCAATCCGCCGCAGGATTATGCAGCGATGATGAAAGCCGGTGTGGAAGAAGCCAGGGAAGCGCTTCGCTCCCACGCGTATGACCTGATCGTATTGGACGAATATAATGTAGCCGCCTTTTTTGGGCTGATTTCTAAAGAAGATACGAAGAGTCTGCTGGCCGAATATACGGGGCAGGCGGAGCTGGTATTTACGGGACGGAACGCGCCGCAGGAAATACTGGACGCGGCGGATCTGATCACGGAAATGAAAGAGGTGCGGCATTACTATCATAAAGGCGTGGAAGCCCGCAAAGGGATAGAATGCTGACGAAGCCTGGCGGCGGTTTTACAGAAAAAGAAGGATTTTTCAGGAGATAGGCAGAATTACATTAAGATAGACTATCATCGGAAGGCAGGGGATGCTATGGCTGGACTGACGATTTTATTTACCGTGCTGTGCATGGCGCTGATCATGGTGCTGTCAGTTCCCGCGTCGTATCGCCTGTCTTTTTCTATACGGGAAAAGACAGGATATTTCCTCTTTTCCTGGTGGGGAAAAGGGCTGTATGCGGATATCCGATGGAAAGCGGGCGAACCGGTGCGGCGCACGGTGTATTATCTATGGAAAAACCAAACGCAGCTGCGAAATTATGAACGGTGGCTGGCGCAGGAAGTGAGTCGGGAAACGGACAGCCGGGAACTTCCCAGCGACGTGCCGGACGGCGGCGTTACCTATGAAGAACTGGAAAAAGAATGGAACGAGCAGCCGCAGATTCCGGCGGAAACCGATGTGATTGCCAACGATCTGCCGCTGGTGGAAGAAGAGGAAAAAAAGATTTCCTTTGAAAAAATGGAAGCGGCAAAAGCGGTTGTTTCCTGGATACGCGCGGTATTTCGCCATAGCTGGATACGGGAGTTTTCGCTTCAGGGAGTACTGGGATTTTCCCAGCCCTATTATACGGGCATGGCCGCTGCTGTGGGATACGCTTGTTTCCCGGAATACATGGGGCGCATTCGATTTTCCTTTACAGAAGCGGTATGCGATATAGACGGCAGAGCCAAGGGACGGATCATTCCTCTCGTATTGGCAGGCTATACGCTGCGGCTGCTGGCATGCCGGTCCGTGCGGGCTGCGCTGCTGTGGCTGATTAGGAAAAGAAAAGGAGGATTCTAATGGATACGAATTATATCAAAGAGAACCTGGACGTGATTTTTGAAAACTTTAAAAACATGATCGCTGTAGAAACGGTTGTCGGCCAGGCTGTACAGATCGGCGATGCGACGCTGGTGCCGTTTGTAGACGTAACCTTTGGATTTGGGACCGGCGGCTTTGACGGCAAGCAGACGGACGCGCCGCAGACCAGCATCGGCGGCGGCGGCGGCGCTAAGCTGGAACCGACGGCGATTCTGGTAATAAAAGGCGATCGGGTAGAAATGTTTTCTATCAAAAAAGGCGGCAGCCAGAGCTCGGCTTTTGAAAAACTGCTGAATATGGCGCCGGAAATCATCGATAAGATGAAAAAGGACAAGTATATCTATATAAACGATGAAGAGGAAAGCAGCGAAGCGTCAGAAAAATAATTTTCTTGAAAAAAATCCCTTGGTAAGATATACTAGGTGCACAATATCTTATTGTATTAGTATGAAATTTCGCAATTGGATAGAAATATAGAATCAGGAGGTAAGCAATATGAACTTCAAAAAGAAATTTGCCGCTCTTGCGGTAGCAGGTGTTATGTCTTGTATGGCAGTGGGCAGCGCATTGGCTGCAGGCGTAGGCTTCGTCAATGCAGAAACTCTGGTGTCTGCGCATAAGAATACGCCGAAAGCCGTAGCTTCCATGCGTGCAGAAATTGAAAAAGCACAGAAAGAATTCCAGGATAAATCCGCAAACTTGAGCGATGCGGACAAACAGAAACTGGCCCAGGAAATGGATCAGAGACTGCAGCAAAAAGAAGCGGATCTCTTCACTCCGATTCGGGAAGATATCCGGAAAAAAATCGATGAAGTACGGAAAGAAAAAGGCCTGGACGTTGTAGTAGAACAGAGCGGCATTGTAGCCGGCGCTGAAAATGCAGTGGATATTACTCAGGACGTAGGCAAAAAGATTTCGTAATTACCCAAAAGACTTGCTTCGGCAGGTCTTTTTTTATTGGACAAATGATTAGGAAAAATCCGGGAGGCGAACGATATCGCGGCTGGTATAGGGAAAAATGAAGAACCTTTTTTCCTGCTGCCGGAAGTGCGGTAAGGATGTACAGAAAACGTGGGCAGGAAGTCCATGCCTTTTGGTGTATTCGGACAGCAAGCCGCAGAATCGATGGTTGTAGATAGGTAGAAATCCTTTGCGTGATAAAAAAATCTCATTTTTATTTTGGAAAAATTCGTGTATACTTAGAATCAAATAAGAGATAAGGATCGCAAAGGAGGCTGACGATGGAAGAACGGGACTGGCATATACTGCAGAAACTATATGAATGCAAGAACATTACCCGCGCGGCAAAGGAGCTGTATATTTCCCAGCCGGCTCTGACAGCCCGCATTAAGTACATTGAATCCACGCTGGGCGTTTCTTTATTTTTGCGAAGCAATAAGGGGATCGTGTTTACTGAAGAAGGGGAATTTACCGTTCGATTTGCAAAGGATGTGATCCAGCGGTTTAAACTGTTCCGGGAGCAGCTGGCGGAAATGAGCCAGACCGTCAAAGGCGTACTGCGCATTGCGGCGCCCCACACGGTGATCAAATATTATCTCCCGCCGATAGTAAAAGCGTTTACGGAAGAATATCCGGAAGTTCGGATTTTTCTGATGACCCATTCCAGCAGTGAAACGGCAAGCAGCGTGCGGAGCGGAAAAGTGCATTTTGGTTTTATCCGCAGCGAAGGGGAATGGGATCCGTCTGAACAGCTTATGATTACCGAGGACCATATGGTGCTCGTATCGGCAAAACCGTTTACGATGGAAGAACTGCCGCTTCTGCCGCGGGTAGATTATCTGACCGACAGTTATTATCGGCAGGTGCTCGATTCCTGGTGGGCGGAGCATTTCAAAAAGCCGCCGACCATCGATGTGCAGACAAGCAATTTGGAAACCTGCCGGGAAATGATATACCGAGGCGTAGGATACGGCGTACTGCCGTCCATGGTTATGGGGCGGGGCGGAGAAAATATGCATACGATGATTTTAAAAGACAAGCAGGGCAAGATCCTGTACCGCCATACCTACCTCATCTATAAGAAAGAGATCCTGCAAAACCGGCTGGCCGAGGCGTTTTTTAACTTCATAAAAGAGCGGAGTTTAGTAAAATAGCATAAAGATGCACACAATAGAGAATGCAAATGGTGAAAATTTGTATTCTCTATTTTTTTATTGAAAAAATAGCTTTTATAATAAAAACGTAAAGTTTTAAATTCTGAAAACAGATTCACTATACCGAAAGGAGGATAGGGACGTGTAAGAAAGTGAGTTTAGAAAAGGGGTGAACGTATGGGTGTAGGTATTTTATCGCTGATCGTGTATATTGCCGCTATCATTATCTGGAATGTGTTTATGAAGCGAAACATCGGCGAAGCAATGGTTGTATCATGGCTTATCGTAGTGGCGCTGGGCGGCGGCAAGATGGTGTCCTTGTTTACAGACAGCCTGCTGTTTGCGGCAACCCAGGAAACACTGTTTGCGGCAATGGCGTTTGCATACATGGCGGCGATCATGAAAAAGACAGGCCTTGTGTACCGGCTCGTAGACATTTTGAACTCTATTTTTGGTAAAATTGCCGGCGGAGCGGCCTATATCGCCACGATTGCCAGCGCCTTGTTCGGTATGATTTCCGGATCGGGCTCCGGGAATGCTGCATCGGTAGGGACGATAACGATTCCCTGGATGATCAACTCCGGCTGGAAAGACCGGATGGCCGCGACGATCGTTGCGGGAAATGCTGGCTTGGGCATTGCGTTTCCGCCGTGCTCTACCATGTTTTTGCTGCTGGCAATACCGATTGTCAGCGAACAAGTCAATCCGGGAGATTTTTATTTGGCGTTGTTCGCAGCAGGGATATGGAATCTGCTGTATCGCATGATCCTGGTACGGTACTATGTAAAGCGAGACGGTGTGGCGCCGATTCCGGAAGAGATGAGAAAGCCGCTGAGCCAAACGCTGGCAGCCGGCTGGACGTCCCTGCTGATGTTTTTGGGAATTATTATTCCGCTGGTACTGACGATGGGGCCGGTATCCGAGTTTTTGAAAGCGTCTGCTTTTGGCTCTAAAGCGCTGAAAAGCATTTCGCTGATCGTGTGGATTCCTATCCTGATCACTTGGATTTCTATTTTTGAAGGCTGGAAAAGCCTGCCGAAATCCGTTTCTGAATGGATGGATTTTAATCGGGGGACGATGAAATCCTTTGCTCTTACCGGCGCAGTACTGTTCTTTGCCTTTGCTGCGGGACGGGTAATGACGAAATTGGGGCTTGGCAAAGAAATGACCGACGTATTGGCAAGCTTGGACGTGCCTTCTTGGCTGATGATTCTTTTAGTCGGCATCATCGTTACGCTGATTGCCGGCCCGCTCAGTTCTACGGCAACGACGGTAGCGATCGGTGCGGTAGCGTATTCGGCACTGACGATGGCCGGTGTGGATCCGGTGACCGCCGTAGTATTGATTTGCGTATTCTGCTCTACAGAAGGAGCGTCTCCGCCAAGTTCGGCGCCGATCTTCATTGCTTCCGGCTTGGCTCAGGTAAATCCGGCTGTTACGTTCCGGCCGCTGATTTTCCATTATGTTATTCCGACCGTGTTTATCGGTCTGCTGATCGGCATTGGCGTGCTGCCGATTTGACAGGAGGGATCATATGAAACGGATGTTAGATAATATATTTGCAATCGGCGTGTTCTTATTCATGCTGATGGGCACGGGGATCGTGCTGATGCAGGCGATCGGGGTTGTGATGCTGGACGGATCGCTGGCATTGGCTGCGAAAAATTATCTGAGCAAGCCGACGTATGCCGCAGCGGCGATCAGCGGTGTACTGGCGTTTGCCGGCTTTTATATCCATGGTTGGAAGAGTGATGATTGAGTAAATGAATTAAGGGGAGAAGGGACATGGAAGGAAAAGCAAAAATGACGGGGATCAAATGGCTGATCTTGGGTATCCTGATGGTGGGAATCGGACACATGACGCCGCCGGAAGGATTGACAGCAGATGCGATGGTATTGCTGGGGATTTATATCGCATCGATCGTAGGGCTGATCATTCGGCCGGCAGGGGAATCGAGCGTGCTCATTGTAGTAGCCGGTCTGGGAAGTTTGATGACGAAACCGGCAAACGTGCTCAACGGGTTTGCCACCACCACGGTGTGGCTGGTATTTATCGCCTTTTTGATCAGCATGGCATTTGTAAAAACAGGGATAGGAACGAGAATATCCTATTGGCTGATCGGAAAATTCGGGGGAACGACACTGGGACTTAGTTATGTAATGGCCATTGTAGACTTGATCATCAGCCCGGCAACGCCGTCGAATACGGCGCGGTCCGGCGGGATCGTATGGCCGGTATTTCGAAGCATCGCCACGACGCTGGGAAGCGAACCGGGAGAAACGAGAAGAAAAATCGGGTCGCTGTTTACGATCCTGCAGGCGCTGGTAAGCTTTACGACCGCCGGGATATTTATTACGGCCTGCTCGCCGAATCTGGTAACGGTGGACTTTGCCAGAAAGATATTGGGAGCGGACGTGACCTGGGCAAGCTGGGCGCTGGCAATGAGCGTGCCGGGACTTTTGGTACTGTTTACGATACCGATCATGCTGTACAAACTGTATCCGCCGGAATTGAAGAAAATTCCGAACGCAAGAGAAATCTCGGAAAAAGGGCTGGCAGAATTAGGGCCGATGAAACGGACGGAAAAAATCCTGGTCGTCTTGTTTGTTCTGGCAATTGCCGGCTGGGCAATGGGAGATATCCTGAAACTGAACGCAACGTGCGTAGCGCTGGCGTTCCTGGCTTTGGCGCTGCTGCTGGATTTGTTTACGATACAGGACGTGCTGGAAAATAAGAGCGCGTGGAATACGCTGATCTGGTTCGGGTTTATCGTAGGCTTGTCGGCGTCGCTGGCCAAAGCAAACTTCTTCGTATGGCTGGCAAAATGGGTGCAGAGCTATCTGGCATTGGAATCGATGGGAATGCTGACGGTGCTGGGAATTATCATCGGAGTATGCATCGTCACCCGATACCTGTTTGCGTCGATGGGAGCGTTTGTAACGGCGTTTGTGCCGGTAGCGTTTACGCTGGGAATGGTAGCAAATATTCCGGCGGAAGTGCTGACGTATATGGTAGCGGCGTGCACGGCATACGGATGCGGCCTGACGCATTACGGCGGAGCGCTGGGGCCGGTGCTGTATGGGACCGGATATGTAACGCAGCAGGAATGGTGGAAACTGGGAGGAATCTATGCGCTGTGGAACGTAGTCGTGTACTTCACGGTAGGATTAGGATTCTGGAAAGTATTGGGACTTTGGTAAAAGCAGCATAACGATAAAGGAGAGATATCATGGACTTTACAGATAAATGTGTAACGGCCGGAACGGATAAAAAAGAAGATGTGTTCATCCGCTTTGAGATCGTGCCGGAACAAACGGAAAATGAAATCCAGATTGAAAGCAAAGTAGCCGCAAAATATGGCGATCATATTCAGGCTTTGGTGGAAGACATGCTGAACAAACACGGGCTGACCGGCGTTCGGCTGGCCGCTTCGGATTTAGGCGCATTGGATTTTGCTTGGAAAGCGCGGATTGAAACCGCCATTTTACGCTGGCAGAAACAGGAGGGACGCATATGAATTCCTTATACCGTACCTTATTTTTCGTACCGGGCAACGACCCGAAAAAAATTGCCAAAGCAGAAGTATACCGGCCGGACTGCATTATCTATGATTTGGAAGACTCCGTATCGGTAGGCGAAAAAGAAAGCGCCCGCATTCTCGTATCGTATGCGATGAAAGAAATACGGCCGGATATTCGGATCGGCGTGCGCATTAATGCGCTGGATACGCCGTTTGCAGCCGATGACGTGCGGGCTATGGTGCCGCTTCGCCCGGATTTCCTTCGCCTTTCTAAAACGGAAACGCCGGAAGATGTGCTGACCTTAGATAAAATGATCGGGATAGAAGAACGGAAACATGGTATGGAAGAAGGGACCATCAAGATAGTCTGCACGATCGAAACGGCGCTGGGAGTATACAACGCCTACCGCATTGCGTCCGCTTCGCCCCGCGTGCTGGCAATCGGACTGGGAGCGGAAGATTTCGTAACGGATATGAAAACGACGCGTACCGCAGAAGGCAAAGAAATGGAATATGCCCGGGCAAAATTTGTCTTGGAAGGCCATGCGGCAAAAGTATTGGTGTTGGATTTTGTGTACAGCGATGTAAAAAATACGGAAGGATTCCGCGAAAACGCGGCTCAGGGCAAACTGCTCGGCTATACGGGCAAATCAGTAGTTCATCCGGATCAGATTCCGATCGTACACGAAATTTACACGCCGTCGGAAAAACAGATCACCCATTCGCAGGCGGTTTTAGCGGCTTATGACGAAGCGGTGGCTGCCGGCTCCGGCGTAATTTCCCTGAACGGAAAAATGATCGATATGCCGATGGTAACGCGGGCGAAAGAGATACTGGAATACGCCAAAGAATCGGGGGTGCTGTAAATGGACGTGCAGGAACTGACGGGGGATTTGAAAAAAGAATGGTATGATCCGGCGGTAACCGTACCGAAACGCCCTTTGCTGCCGGTACGCAAAGCGGCGGCTCCGGCGCAGCTGCTCAAAGATCTGCGGCAGGCAATTGATGCGGTGGGATTAACGGACGGCATGACGGTTTCTTTCCATCACCACTTTAGAAACGGCGATATTCTCATGCAGCTCGTATTTGCGGCGATCCATGAAAAAGGAATCAAAGGACTTACGCTGTCTGCCAGTTCGCTTAGCCTGGTGCAGGACGCGCTGCTGCCGTATTTGGAAGACGGCACGATTACGGCGATCGATACGAGCGGAGCCAGGGGGAAACTCGGCTCGTGGATACAGGCGGGAAAATTGGCAAAACCGGCTATGTTCCGTACGCACGGAGGACGGGCCAGAGCCATTTCCACAGGGGAACTGCCGATCGATGTAGCCTTTATCGCGGCGCCGTGCTGTGATCGGGAAGGAAATATCAACGGCGTAGATGGAACGACGGCCTGCGGCTCGCTGGGATATGCCATGGTGGACGCGGCGTATGCAAAACAGGTAGTGGCCGTTACGGACTGCCTGAGCGATACGAAGCTGGAATATATCAGCATTCTGGGAAATCAGGTAGATTATATTGTAGAAGTTGACTCGGTAGGTGATCCGGCAGGAATCGCAACCGGCTCCATCCGGCCGGCAAAAAGCCCGGTAGAACGGCTCATAGCTTCTTACGCAGCGCAGGTGATTCAGGCTTCCGAGTATTTTAAAGAAGGCATGTCGTTCCAGTTTGGAAGCGGCGGCATAGCTATCAGTACGGCGGCGGCGATCCGCAAAGAAATGGAAAAACAAAACATCCATGCTTCGTCTGCTGTAGGCGGCATGACCGGCGCGCTGGTCAGCATGCTCGAAGACGGCTGGATTCAGGATGTATACGATCCGCAAACCTTTGATACGAGCATTATCTATTCCATTAAACAGAATGCGGGCCACCATGAAGTATCGGCATCGACGTATGCCAATCCGTTTGAAGAAAACCCGAATGTTAATCTGCTGGACGTAGCGGTGCTGAGCGCGACGGAAATGGACTTGGATTTTAATGTAAATGTGCTGACAAACTCGTACGGCAAACTGATCGGCGCTCCCGGCGGACATCCGGACGCGGCGGCAGGGGCGAAAATGAGCATGGTTACCATGCCTCTTCTGCGGGGACGCCTGCCTATGATCTTGGATCGGGTCAATACGATTGTAACGCCGGGCAGCACGATTGACGTGCTCGTTACGGAATACGGCATTGCAGTCAATCCGCTGCGGGAAGATTTGAAAGAGCGGTTCCAGACGCTTAATGTACCGCAGTTTACGATAGAAGAATTGCAGGCCAAAGCCTATAAATTGGCAGGCCGGCCGAAAGACACGGAATTTGGAGACGTTCTGGGCGGTATCGTAGAATATCGGGACGGACGGATCATCGATGTCATTCGCAATGTAAAATAGGAGGAGACGCACTATGTATCAATCGTTTAAAGAAGCATTTCCGGAAGTAGAATGGATTCAGGATGAAATGCTGCGCAGCCAAGTGGAAATGGTATATCGGGAAGCGCTGAAAATGGGAAACTGGGAATTAGAAGACGTAGACGTACTTCCTTTTACGCTGGTCATTCCGGATACCATTATCAGCTACCGCACGCATGTACGGGCCGTTACCCGCATGTCCTATCAGGCGTATCAGGAAGCCAAAGGGTTATATGAAGAAAAATATGCCCTGAACTTTGACTATCTGATTGCCGGCGCACTTCTTCACGACGTAGGTAAAATCATTGAATATACCAAAAATGAAGATGGGAAATTTGTAAAATCCTATATAGGGAAAAATCTCCGCCATCCATTTTCCGGCGCGGGCCTGGCAATGAAATTTGATTTGCCCTGCGAGGTGGCGCATATCATTGCCAACCATGCCCATGAAGGCAATGGAACGCTGAGAAGCCCGGAAGGCGTTGTCATTTACCATGCGGATATGCTGAACTTTGAAATGCTAAAATCGTTCGTAGGCATGATCTGATCCTTGCTGCATAGAAAGAAAAAGGCTGCTGTTATACAGCGGCCTTTTTTGTTTGCCTTTCGCATTGTACGCATTCATGCTATACTATGTATATTTCAGAAAGCAGTGATATCTAGGGGAACAGAGAAGGTGGTAGGATGAATAAGGCCGATGAAAATATAAAAGTGTTGGATCGGGCGTTTTCTATTCTGGAATGTTTTTCGGAGAGCCGGCAGGAATTGTCCATGATGGAAATTGCGGAGCTGACCGATTTATCTCCGAGTACGGCATTCCGTATCATGAAAACGATGGAAAATAAAAACTATTTATTTCGGAATGAAGAATCGAAAAAATACTCTCTCGGGCCGAAGATTACCTATCTGGGTTCGGTGGGAAAAGGCGCGTCGCTGGAAATGCTGAAGGCCGTTATCAAGCCCTATATGACGGAACTGAGGAAAGAATTTAATGAAACCATCAGCCTGTATATCCGGCAAGGGGATAAGAAAGTCTGCATTGAGCGGCTGGAAAGCACGCAAAGTCTCCGGCAGGTTATTACGATAGGCGAATTGTATTCTGTAAAACTGGGAGCGTCCGGGCGGGTGCTCTTGGCCTATGCGCCGGAACGGATTCAGGAAGAGCTGATCGGCAGCGATGAAGCCCTGCAGAATCGCATGGAGCGGGTGCGGGCTAAAGGCTATTCGGTTACGAATGGGGAGCGAAGCAGCGGAGTGGCTGCTATTGCGGCGCCTATTTTCAACGGACAGGGAAAAATCATGGGTGCCTTTAGTTTGTCCGGCCCTTCCGCCCGTATTATCAGCGAAGATTTGTATGATAAAGTAGAGGCTGTAAAAGGATATGCGCTGAAAATATCGCAGGAAATGGGATACAAGGGGAACCAGCCGGGATAAAATAGCATACGGAAAAAATCATTTTTGTTACACGAAAATGACATTTTGTCATATAAAATAAAAAGTAAATATAACAGGAAAAGCCAGAACCATCTTTCAGTCCGATGTGTTCTGGCTTTTTGCGTATTTCACCGCATGCATAGCTGAAAATAGGGGGAGAAATCCCTTTATTGCTGATGAAAATGCAGAATGATATGATGAAGATAAATAAAAATCAGTTTTCGTAAAACGGAAATTGAGAAGGGGAGAAGGGACATGGAAGGAAAAGCAAAAATGACGGGGATCAAATGGCTGATCTTGGGTATCCTGATGGTGGGAATCGGACACATGACGCCGCCGGAAGGATTGACAGCAGATGCGATGGTATTGCTGGGGATTTATATCGCATCGATCGTAGGGCTGATCATTCGGCCGGCAGGGGAATCGAGCGTGCTCATTGTAGTAGCCGGTCTGGGAAGTTTGATGACGAAACCGGCAAACGTGCTCAACGGGTTTGCCACCACCACGGTGTGGCTGGTATTTATCGCCTTTTTGATCAGCATGGCATTTGTAAAAACAGGGATAGGAACGAGAATATCCTATTGGCTGATCGGAAAATTCGGGGGAACGACACTGGGACTTAGTTATGTAATGGCCATTGTAGACTTGATCATCAGCCCGGCAACGCCGTCGAATACGGCGCGGTCCGGCGGGATCGTATGGCCGGTATTTCGAAGCATCGCCACGACGCTGGGAAGCGAACCGGGAGAAACGAGAAGAAAAATCGGGTCGCTGTTTACGATCCTGCAGGCGCTGGTAAGCTTTACGACCGCCGGGATATTTATTACGGCCTGCTCGCCGAATCTGGTAACGGTGGACTTTGCCAGAAAGATATTGGGAGCGGACGTGACCTGGGCAAGCTGGGCGCTGGCAATGAGCGTGCCGGGACTTTTGGTACTGTTTACGATACCGATCATGCTGTACAAACTGTATCCGCCGGAATTGAAGAAAATTCCGAACGCAAGAGAAATCTCGGAAAAAGGGCTGGCAGAATTAGGGCCGATGAAACGGACGGAAAAAATCCTGGTCGTCTTGTTTGTTCTGGCAATTGCCGGCTGGGCAATGGGAGATATCCTGAAACTGAACGCAACGTGCGTAGCGCTGGCGTTCCTGGCTTTGGCGCTGCTGCTGGATTTGTTTACGATACAGGACGTGCTGGAAAATAAGAGCGCGTGGAATACGCTGATCTGGTTCGGGTTTATCGTAGGCTTGTCGGCGTCGCTGGCCAAAGCAAACTTCTTCGTATGGCTGGCAAAATGGGTGCAGAGCTATCTGGCATTGGAATCGATGGGAATGCTGACGGTGCTGGGAATTATCATCGGAGTATGCATCGTCACCCGATACCTGTTTGCGTCGATGGGAGCGTTTGTAACGGCGTTTGTGCCGGTAGCGTTTACGCTGGGAATGGTAGCAAATATTCCGGCGGAAGTGCTGACGTATATGGTAGCGGCGTGCACGGCATACGGATGCGGCCTGACGCATTACGGCGGAGCGCTGGGGCCGGTGCTGTATGGGACCGGATATGTAACGCAGCAGGAATGGTGGAAACTGGGAGGAATCTATGCGCTGTGGAACGTAGTCGTGTACTTCACGGTAGGATTAGGATTCTGGAAAGTATTGGGACTTTGGTAAAAGCAGCATAACGATAAAGAAAACGATACTAAAATGAAAAAGGAGAGATACGTATGAAACTGTTGGAAGGTGTAAAAGTATTGGATTTATCTACGGTTATTGCCGCTCCGTTTGCGGCTGGATTGATGGCGGATTTTGGCGCGGAAGTGATTAAGATAGAAATGCCGAAAACCGGCGATCCATTCCGCCGGCTCGGGCCGTATCACGATGGGAAAGCCATGCGCTGGGCTGCTATGGGGCGGAATAAAAAATCCGTTACCCTCGATCTTCATACGGACGAAGGGAAACGCATGCTGCTGGATATGGTCAAACAGGCGGATGTGGTTATTGAAAATTTTAAAACGGGAACGCTGGATAAATGGGGAATCGGTTACAGCAAGATGAAAGAAGCCAATCCGGATATTATCCTGACCCATGTAACCGGCTACGGCCAGACAGGACCGTATAAAAAAGTCGCCGGATTTGGTACGCCGGCTACGGCATTTTCCGGCATGACCTTTATCACCGGCTATCCGGACCGGCCGCCGGTCAGCCCGTCGTTTTCTCTGACGGACTATATTGCCGGATTGTATGCAACCTTTGCTACGATGATGGCTTTGTATCATCGAGATGTATTAAAAGGAAAAGGGCAGGAAATTGACGTTAGTCTGTACGAAGGAATTTTCCGTATGATGGAAATTCTTGTGGCAGAGTACGATAAAAACGGAATTATCCGCACAAGAAAACCAAAATTGTCCGGCACTTCCAGCCCGGGAGGGACGTATGAAACCGCAGACGGAAAATGGGTGGTTTTGGTATGCAGTACAGATCGTACCTGGGAATATCTGACGACGGCTATGGGAAAAGAAGAACTCAGGGAACATCCGCATTTCTGCACGATGAAGGCGCGGGTGGAACACGATCCGGAAATCGACGCGATTGTAAGAGAATGGATTCACAGCCATACGTATCAGGAAATTAAATCTATTGCGGATAAAGAAGGCGTGCCGGTCAATCTGGTATACGATATCGAAGATATCTTTAACGACCCGCAGTACCAGTATCGAAACGATATCGTAGAAGTGCCGTATGAACCGCTGGGAACCATTAAAATGCCGGGGATCACGCCGGTATTCAGCGAAACGCCGGGAGAAATCAAGTGGGCTGGTCCGAAACTGGGCGAACACAATGCGGAAGTATATCGGCAGTGGCTGGGATTGGAGGAAGAAGAATTGAAAGCCTTGGAAGAAAAAGGCGTTATTTAAAAATAGACGGGAGGTAAACGATGAGGCAGGATTTGATTATTCGAAACGGCAGCGTCTTTGATCCGATCGAGCGGACGTTTACTAAACGGGACGTATATGTACATGCCGGAAAAATATGCAGGGAAGAAGAGATACAAGCTCCGGTGATAGAATTTGATGCCGACGGGTATTATGTTTCCGCAGGCTGGATCGACTATCACGCCCATGTATTTCCCCACACGACAGAAATAGGGATTGATACGGACAGCAACTTTTTCCCGCAGGGCGTCTGCACAGCCGTAGATGCAGGAAGCTCGGGAGTGGCAACCGCCAGAAGCTTTATAGAAAATATTGTATATCGAAGTGAAATGCGGATATACGGGCTGTTGAACGTGTGCCCGACAGGTATGGGGACGATGAAATTTCATGAAGATCTGGATCCGAAATATTGGGACGAAGAAGGGATTCAGGCGATGCTGACCTCGTATCCTGCGATCTGGAAAGGCTTGAAAATGCGCAGCAGCAAAGGTATTGCAAAAGAATTGGGCAGCCGGCCGTTTTACGCCATGCTGAAACTGGCAGAACGGCTGGGGGTGCCGGTTACCGTACACACCACCGATTCGCCTATTACACTTGATGAAGCTGCGTCTGCGCTGCGGCCGGGAGATACGCTGGCCCACTGTTATCATGGAACGGGAAATACGATCTTGAACGAAAAAGGGGAAGTATATCCTGAAGTAAGGGACGCGCAGAAACGAGGCGTTATCATAGATGCGGCCAACGGCAGCAACCACTGGTCGTTTGAAGTGGCGCAGGCCGGGATAGAACAGGGATTTTTGCCGGATATCATATCGACGGATATTACCGTAAAAACATTGTATAAAGATCCGGTATTTTCTCTCCCTTACGTGTTGTCCAAATATCTTCTGCTGGGCATGAAGCTGGAAGATATCTTGGCTGCCTGCACCTATACGCCGGCAAAGGCGCTGGGTCTCGCCGATATGCTGGGGCGGCTGGAGCCGGGATATGAAGGGGATATCACCGTTTTTAAAGTAAAAGAAAAAACAATTGTATTTGGAGATACGCAAAAACGGAAACGGACCGGCTCTCAGGCCATCGTGCCGCAGATGACGGTATGCAGGGGCAGCGTAGTGTATAAATCGATTGAAGCCATATAGGAGATGAGAATATGAAATTTCCAAAACGGGTATATATATGTGAAGTAGGGCCCCGAGACGGCCTGCAAAACGAGAAGCAGCGATTGACCATAGAACAGAAAGCGGAATTGATCGAACTGGCGGCGGAAGCCGGATTGAAGCAAATTGAAATCGGTTCGTTTGTCCATCCTAAAGCCATTCCCGCTTTGGCGGATACCGATGAAATGTATGCGCGCCTTCATAAACGGGATGATGTGGAATATCGGGCGCTGATCACCAACTTGAAAGGCGTGGAACGGGCGGCGGCCGCAGGCGTCAAAAAAGTAAAACTTACCGTATCCGTCAGCACCTCTCACAATCTGAGCAATTTCAACCGCACGCCGGAAGAAACGGTCCGCAGTTTTCGCGAATGCGTAGCCGTGGCGCGCAGTCAGGGGATGGAAGTTTCCGGCGCAATGTCGACGGCGTTCGGCTGCCCCTTTGAAGGAAAAATCGAGATACCAAAAATTGAATCGATCGTCAAAGAGCTGACGGCACTGGGAATCACCGAACTGTCGCTGTCCGATACGACCGGCATGGCAAACCCGAAAGAAGTATATGAAAAATGCAGCTATTTTACGCAGAAATATCCCGATGTACAGTGGAACCTGCATCTGCACAACACCCGGGACATGGCGATGGCTTGCATTATTACCGCCATGCAGGCGGGGATCGTCAACTTTGACGGATCGTTTTCCGGCCTGGGCGGCTGCCCCTACGCACCGGGAGCGTCCGGCAATGCTTGCACGGAAGATATCGTTCATATGCTGCATGAAATGGGGATTGAAACGGGCATCGATCTGGATAAGCTGATCGCGTTATCGAAAAAAGTACGGGAATATGTCGGTCATGACACGGAAAGCTATATGCTGAAAGCCGGAAAATGCTCGGATTTGATAAAAGAAAAAGTAACCGGACAAAAGAAAATGTAGAACGATAAAAAAAGCACTCTCCCTCGAGTGCTTTTTTGCCGAAAAATAATAAAAATATAAAATTATTGCTTGAATATATGCTAAGTATATAGTTTATAATATGCCTCATAAAAAATATCATTACAGATAAAATAAAAATTTTATCTGTAATGGTGATAGGTAAAACGGAAGCTTGCCGTTTTATAAAAAGAATAGAGCATATGAGGTGCAGAGATGAAGAAATGGGAGAGAAAGAGTGGCGTATTAATAGGGGCGGTAACATGCAGCGTATTGATGGGTGGAATGCTGACTGCATTTGCGGAAGATGAATTACAGTCTTTTCAGCTGGATCCTTTAGTGGTTACAGCGCAGCGGCGAGAAACGTCAGATTTGAAAACTCCAGCGGCAGTAGATGTATTTACGCAGGAAGAGCTGCAGCAAACCGGAGCGTCCAATTTGCAAGATGCACTGAAATATGGTATTGGAATAACATATCAGGCGCAAGGGCCAAAAGGTGTATCCCAGGGAACGATGACTAGCAAAATTATTATTCGTGGAGTAGAAAAAGGGACCTTGGTATTAGTAGACGGAGTTTCGCTGAATCAGAGTGGAAGATATAATTTAGATGATATTCCGCTGGATTCTATAGAACGAGTGGAAGTGATCCGCGGCGGCGGAGCCGTGCTGTTTGGCAGTGAAGCAACTGGCGGTGTTATTAATATTATTACAAAAGGTACGAGAAAAAATGCAGTCCGTACTTCTTTTGGCAATTATGGCATGCAAAACCATTCTGTCAGTGCTCAGATGGGAAAATTGGGATTGACCTATAGTTATGATAAATTGGGGGATATAGATAATATCTCTGATCCTGCAACGGGACGTCCAGCAGGCATGTATTATAATATCAAAGATGTAGAACGAAACAACTTCAACTGGCGGTATAATTTTAATGACAATATATACTTTACGCATACGTATGGTAAAAATAATGCGCATTATGTATATCGATATGACGGACGAAACAATCCAGCGGCTGCAGGAGCTGACTATAAGAATGCCATTCATAAAACTCGGGAAAATATGATGGGGCTTCATTATGATAAAGATGGTGTAAAAGGGGTTTTGTATTATAACAATCGTAAACAGGAAACGGATAACGTTACTGCCAGAAACAGCGCATCCTCCAGCAAGTTTGATCCTGCAAATACGAAACGGGATCATTCGGTAAATGATGACCGTTCTTTTGGCATCGACACATCAAAACGGTGGGACTGGAAAATGGGAACAGCTCTGTTAGGGCTGAATATACAAAAAGATATGTTGGATACAGGGAAAGATACAGAGACAGACCATTCAGGCAATGATTATCAGAGAAATGTATATTCCGTATATGGACAATATGGATGGAATATAAATAATCGGTCTACCTTGAATATTAATATGCGTGAAACTTGGACAGGCAGCTCTACGGAAGGGCAGGAGTTCAGTAAGTTTTTGCCAGAGGTAGAATATTTGTATGAGCTTAGCGATAACAGTACCTTGTATGCAAAAGCCGGCCGGTCTTTCATGCTGCCGACTTTTAGTCAGATATATGGTTCCGGCAATATCATCGCAAACGCGGACTTGAAACCCCAGCATGGTGAACACTATGAAGTTGGACTCAAGAGAAATATCGGCAATCAAGCTTGGCGGTTAGCTGTATATAATTATAAAATCAACGACTTTATCGAATCGAGTTGGGATAATGTCGAGATGGGGACTGTAAAATACAGTAACGAAGATATCAAAAATACAGGGATTGAATTGACGTGCGATGTTGATGCGGGGAATGGATTCACGTTCAATTATGGAATTTCTTATAGCGAACCGAAAAAGAGAACGGCAAAAGATGCGTTGGGGAATAGTTTTGAATTCAGTGAATGGCGGAATTACTATGGTAAACTTCAATTAAATGCAGGTGTGACGTATACGAAAGATAAATTTTCCGGAGCGCTTAACATGAATTATCTTGGAAAACGTACGAGAGATTTGGCAAGCCAGGAATCGATGCGGCCGCAGCTGTTTACAGACATCAATCTTTCCTACCGTCCTACGGAAAGCAGCCGAATTTATTTTAATATGGATAATATCTTGGACCGCCGTGACATTACTACCTCGTCGTCTTCTACCTACTATACATTAGGCCGAAATTTCAGTATTGGATATGAATACTCGTTTTAATCGGATGATGGAGAGTGAATCTAAAAGCAGGCTGTGATGAAATGGATTTGGTTTATAATTTTATTGATATGCAGTATATTGGCTGCCGGCTGCTTGCTGGAATCTAATGGCAGCAGCAAATCTGATACACAGGCAGATGTGTCGTATACAGTGGTGGATGATAGAGGAAAAGAGATATTTTTTCCAGCTCCGCCCCACCGCATTTTGTGTTTGAACAATGCTATTCAAGATGTAGTTTTTGATTTGGTGGCAGTGGAACAGATTGCAGCAGTGTCTAATTTATCTTTGGATCCAGCGTATTCCATGACAAGCAAAAAGGCAGCTTTCGCAGCGCAGCGGTATACGAATCCTATTTCGGCGGAGAAAATATTATCCTTGCAGCCGGATATCGTTTTTGTATCCGATGGAGTAAAGCCGGAATTGTATCAGACACTGGTGGATATGAAGATACCCGTTTTTGAAATAAAATCTCCGGAGTCTATCGAAGGGATACGGCATATGATACGAAAAATATCTGCTGTCGTACGCAAAGAGGAAAAAGGTCAGCAACTGATACAGAATATGGATCAGAGGCTGCAGGCATTAGATCAGCGTTTGCAAAGGATAGAGAAAGATAAGCGAAAAACAGTAATAGAGCTTACCTATAATGGAACGTTTGGCATCATGCAGCATGTATTTGCTATACTTTGTCAGGCAAGTCATGTAAGAAACGGAATGGAAATTATTCCAACCAAAAGCAGCGTGGTGGTAAGCAAGGAGCGGATTCTTCAATTAAATCCTGATGTATTGTTATTGCCGGCCTGGAATGCTAAGGGAGAAAAAGATCCTGACGAGTATTTTGAGCAAGTAAAATCAGATCCGGCCTATGTACATTTGAAATGTATACAGCAAAAGGAAGTGTATAAATTTCCTGAAAAGTATCGGTATTGCACCTCTCACCATATTGCAGAAGCAGCAGAATATATGGCAAAGTTGGTATATCCAGAGTATTTTTGAAAAGTAACCGGACAAAAGAAAATATAAAGCGGCGGAAGCCGCAAAGAGGCACTTTTATGTGCCTCTTTTTTAGTTGAAGGTGAAAGAATATTTCTGAGCAGGAGACGCTCCGAATAATCTGCCTGATTCCCCGGAATGCTGATATATTCCAGCTTCGTGCCGCTTAGGCAGTACAACCTGTTTTGCATACGCTGCGTCCGCCATGGCATATCCCAACGCTCCGCAAACCGTCGCTCCATCTATGCCGTTGATATTGCCTTCCCGGGCACAGCACGGTGCCGCGATAAAGGCTGCATCTCTCGGCGTAAGGTGGGGAGCAGGAAGGGGATGACCCAAAATATTGAAAATAAGATGCGGTTGATAAATGATAGCTGCGCATAAAATAAAATGAGGATATTTTCAAATAATAATGGGCGAGGAGCGGGCGCTGCTGTTCTTTATCAGAAAGGAACGGCAGGGACAGCAGCTCAAAAATAAGGCAGCATCAATCATAATCTAAAACACTGAATAAGAAGGACATATATTCAAAAATGATATAAAATATGTGAATAACATATAAAAAGATGAGAAAATTCTCTGATATTTCCCTAGGATTTTATAAAATCTTGTGATAAAATTGACAAGAATTATTGATTTAGTTAAGAATCAATAGCAGAATCCAATGTATGAGGAGATGGAAGAATGGAAGTACGCAAAGCACGAATGGTACGGTACGGCATGATTTCCTGCGCCGTCGTCTTATGGATGGCAGCGCCGGCTTGGGCGGCAGACTCTGTATTTGATACGGACGCCGTAGTGGTAACCGCTACGAGAACGGAAGCGGAATTGAAGGCAGTTCCCAGTACAGTAGAGGTGATCACGGCAGAAGATATAGAGCGGTTAGGGGCTGCTGATGTTTATCAGGCACTGAAATTGGCTTCGAATGTGGACGTTCGGCCGCAGGCTGCCGGTCATAATGTACAGATCCGCGGGACAAATTCAAACGACAATTTGATTCTGATCAACGGACTGCGCATGGCAGATGAAGATACGAACGAAACTGCCAATGTATATGCGCTGGATCGCATCAATTTATCGAACATTGAACGGATCGAAATCGTGCGGGGGGCGGCTTCCGCTCAGTATGGTTCGGACGCTATCGGAGGGGTAATCAATATTATTACAAAAGAATCAGACGGCAAACCGTCGTTTACTGTAGGCGCGTCTGCCGGAACGGAAGCGATGAGTAATTATTACCGCTGGGATCTGGGCAGATACGGCAAGTTCAGCGGCACCATCGACGCGCGGTTTGAACAGCAGCGGTGGCGCCTGGTCGGAGAAGGGCCGGGGACGTATTATCATGGGCCGCGGCAGACCTTTGGATTTTCCGGCAAGTATACGCTGGATGCCAACCGGGCGTTTGATTTCCGAATCGGTTATTACAATGAAAACTCCGATATTAATCTGGGATCGGATTATACGGCGTTTGGCGAAGGCCTGGAAAACGGCTATGTGAAAGCAAGACGGTTTGATTACAGCTTGGGTTACAGCGGAAAAACGGACCGCAGCGATTATATGTTCCGGACGTATTACAGCAAGCTGGAAAAGAAAAAATTTGATATTGCCATGAACTGGGCCGACTTTACGTTTAAAGCCAGAGAAGCGCAGAATGATTTTACGCTTTGGGGCGTGGAAGGCAAGGATTCGATCCAGCTTAATGACCGTCATTTGCTTACGGTTGGCGCAGAGTATCGCAGCAATACGGTGGAAGGGGACAATTTGGGCTCGAATGCAGACAGCCGGGATCTGAATATGTATGCCGGGTATATTCAGGACGAATGGCTCGTGTCGGATTCTCTCCTGGTCATTCCATCGGTGCGGTACGACCATTATGACGATTTTGGCAGCAAGACGACGCCGAAAATCGGAGCCACGTATTTTATCAATGACACGCGTCGGATAAAAGCAAACTGGGGCAAAGGGTTTAAAGCGCCGACATTGACGGAATTGTACGGTTCGATCAGCCATTTCGGCATGTTTGATATCGTAGGGAACCCGGATTTGGAAGCGGAAGAATCGAATAACTGGGATATTGGGTACGAAGCAGAGTTTGGCAAGACGGCTGCAAAAGTAACCTACTTCCATAATAAGGTAGACAATCTGATCAACTGGACGAACTTAGGGAACCGGCGGTATGGGTATGTAAACGTATCGGAAGCGGTACTCAAAGGCGTGGAGCTGGAAGTAAAACAAAAGATCAGCGACAACTGGCAGGTTCGGGCAACGAGCAACTGGCTGACGGCAGAAGACGGCGATGGCAATCGTCTGGAAAGCCGGGCTAAAAATATCAGCCGTCTGGAGTTAAACTACGACAGCGGTTCCAGCCATGGCGTAAGCGTTACGCTGTGGGACGAATTTGTAACGGATATGAGAAGCGGCGGTACGCACGGAACGTCTTCTTCCGGTCAGGATTATTCCTATAATACGCTGAATCTGGCGGTAAACAAACGGCTGGGTGAAGGGCGGCGAGTTTTTGCTGCTGTCGATAATATCCTTGGAAAAGAGATCTACGATCTCAACGTCGAAGGCCGTCTCTGGCGTGTCGGCGCAGAATGGAAGATCTAAGCGGGACACTCGATAGAAAATAGAAAAATAGAATACAGAAAAATAAGGAAGCCGTTTTATATAAAACGGCTTCCTTGTTTTTTTGAGTGGATAGATATATGAAGCATCGGGAGTTGCTGGATTTTTTTAATAACAATGCAAAGATTCTTTTGAAAGAGAAGGAAGGCAGATACAGCATATCGGTAGATCTTAGAAAGAAACTGTCTGACTGTACTGTTATTGGATTTGTTTTCCCAGCTGATAGGCTTCCTCTAAAGCCGGATGGCCCTGGATATCGCCCAGCTGCCATGCGCCGTCCCCATAGACGATGCCTTTTACCCGGGAGCCGGAGATGCAGTCTGTAAAACCGGTGAGCGCATCGGCGGCCCGTTTCATTTCTTCTTTGCTGTCCGCCGCGGTAAGCAGGAAATAGAAGTCTTTCCCCGATAATTTCGCGGCGCAGGACAGACAGCGGTCGATCAATGTTTTTAACTGGCCGGAAATACTGTAAAAGTATACCGGGGAAGCCAAAACGATGACGTCTGCCTGAATCATCGCGCGCTGGACCTCGGCAGCGTCGTCTTTCAGAATGCAGTGTCCCAGTTTTTTACAGGCATAGCAGGCGGTGCAGCCTTGGATATGCTGATCCTGCAGATAGATTTTTTGTACCTGATGGCCTTGTTCTTCACAGCCTTTTTTAAAAGAATTGCAGAGAGTGTCGGAGTTGCCGTTTTTGCGCGGGCTGCCGGCAAGAAGCAGAATTTGTTTTTTCATGGCAAAGTCCTTTCATTGACATTCGGTGGAATAGGTGCGGCGATACCGGAGATATACGCCGTCTGGCTCGATCCGGCGCACGTCCTCTAAAGAGAAAGCGGCGGCAGCCGGCGTTTGAATAAAGGAAGACGAGGAAAAGAGCGCTGGCGTCTGACAATTGCCGTCGGCTGTGGGAGCAAGGACCAGGCTGAGTTCATCAATGCTGTCCTGACATAGAAACGAATAGTTGACGACCCCGCCGCCGCAAAGGAGCAGCGTGGCGATGCCAAATAGGGAAGCCAGCTTTTGCGCGGCGATCCGGCAGTCTAACGTGTGTTTGCCGGCCAGGATATAAGAGACGCCTTGGCGGCGTAAGTAGACGCGGTAAGAAAGCGGTGTGGACTCGGTCAGCACTTCGACAACATGGGCATCCGGGCGGCCTTCTTTTTGAAAGATTCCCGACTCCCAGCCAATTTCGCCTAAGGTATCGATCGATATGTAGTAAAACGGAATATCCCTGCGGGCGATGTAGTCGCCGTCCGGTACAGTAGTATCGGACGGAATTATAACCGGACGGCGGTTTTGAGTGAATTCTTTCGTAGTCGTAGTTCCATATGCCCAGGCGTCTGCTCGGTAGTCTTCCCGGATTTTAGCATACGCAGCGGTCAAAGGCTGTACCTGCGCAAGCTGCAGGGAGGCGCCGGCAATTTTTCCGTCCAATGCGGTGAGCATATGGCAAATGATATATGGGCGTTTCATCAGAGTTCCTTTCGATTACAGTCAAAGAGTATTGCCGAAAAAACGGCAGTTAAAAACAGGTTTGTTTGCTTTCTTCTAGCCAGGGAGCCATCTCGCTGCGCCGTTGGGCGTCGATTTGTTCATAAATATCCCAGGCGTCGCCGCCTAAGATGAATACTGACGGCGGGTTAGGGGAAACAACGGCCTGAATGATCAGGCGGGCGCTTTTATTGGGATCGCCGCACTGCGTGCCGTGGGTGTGGTCGTTTTCGATCCGGCGCAGACCGGCTGTGGCTTCATAGTCGGGAATACGGACTGCCGATTCTTTTAACGAGCGGCCGCTGAAGTCGGTGCGGAAGGCGCCCGGTTCTACCGCCATTGCAGTAATGCCAAGGGGTGATACTTCTTTTTGCAGTGCGCTGGTAATTCCTTCCAAGGCGCGTTTTGCCGCGCCGTAATAGCCGGAGCCTTCCAGCGTAGTGATGGCGGCGACAGAAGAAATATTGACGATCTTGCCGCTTCTATTTCGGCGCATATACGGCAGGACTTCCTGCATGAGCGCGGCAGGGCCGAATACATGCGTTTGAAACAGTTCCTGAATCCCGGCTTCTTCGCCTTCTTCAATGGCGGCGCGGTAACAATAGCCGGCGTTATTGATCAGCCCGTCGATCCGGCCGGCGCGGCTGATGACCGTTTGGACGGCTTGCTGGATATCCTCTTTATGGGTGACGTCGAGTTTCAGCGGGTAAATTTGCGTGGGAAACGCTTCTTTCAGCGCTGTCAGAGAGTCGATGTTCCGCGCGGTGGCAAAGACAAGGCAGCCCGCCTGGGCAAGGACTTTGGCAAAGCTTTTTCCAAGTCCGGACGAACATCCGGTAACCAGCCATACGGTTTTCTGCAAAGTAGTCATAATGAATTCCTCCTTTATAAGGCGTCGTGGTTCGATTTATGGATTGCCGCAGCCTAGTACGGCAGTATGAACCGGCAGAAAAGACGCCGGTTGGTATCTTTAGTATAGAAGTCGGTAGTTGGAACCGGTCAATGGGAAAAGAAAAAAATTTTCAGCGGGCTGATAGGAATAAAAAAACGGCCTGCCCCAGAGGAAGCAAACCGTTTTTTAGAGAAAGAGAGGCGCTTATTTCGCGTAAGCGAGAATTTCTACTTCCACCAGCGCGCCTTTTGGCAGTTCTTTTACCGCTACGCAGGAGCGGGCCGGAAGGGTGGTGTGGAAATAGGCGCCGTAGAGTTCGTTTACTTTAGCAAAATTCTGCATGTCGGTGATATATACCGTTGTTTTGACGACATGCTCCGTAGTCAGGCCGGCTTCTTTCAGCACAGCGCAGACATTTTCCAAAGCCTGCTTGGCCTGGGCTTCTATGCCACCCTGCGCCAGTTCGCCTGTTTCAGGGATAAGGGGAATCTGGCCGGAAGCGAAGAGATAATCGCCGGCAAGGATCGCCTGGGAATAGGGTCCGACAGCGGCCGGTGCCTTTGCGGTAGTAATTACTTTTTTCATGAATAGACCTCCTGGTGACTAAAAATTAGAGATTGCGGGCGTTGACCGTGGTCGGCGCAGCCGTTTTGGAGAAATGAATTTCTTCCACATGGGCTTCGTCCGGGTGTTTGCCGTATTCTTTTTTGTGAAGGCCAAAGAGGAAATAGCCGGCCGTTAAGATGGCGCAGTAGATCCAGCCCACGATGAGCGACATGCGCGTGTCAGGATTGAACCACATGCCGACAATGACGAGAAGGAGAAAGATGACGCAGAAATAGTTGCTGTATGGATACAGTACCGATTTAAACGGGTGGTTGGCAATAACTTCTTTGCCCCATTTTTCCCGGAATTTTTTCTGCGCAATGGCAAGGACGAACCAGGCAACCATTCCCGGGAAGACACTGGCGCTGTAGATATACAGGAAAAGTTTGGAATCAGGGATCAGATAATTCAGCACTACGCCGACTGCCAGGCAGGCAATCGTGATCATAACGCCGTTTTTCGGTACGCCGGAAGCGGATATTTTACCGAAGAACTTAGGCGCCTGCCCGTTTTGCGCCAGCGTGTAGAGCATACGGCCGGAGCTGTAGATACCGCTGTTGCAGCCGGAAAGCGCGGCGGTGAGCACAACGAAGTTGATAATTCCCGCAGCGGCGGTAATGCCGACTTTGGAAAAGGTGGTTACGAATGGACTTCCTACCATGCCGAGCTGGTTCCAAGGATAAATGGTGATGACGACAAATACTGCGCCGATATAGAAAATGAGGATACGCCAAACAATGCTTTGCGTGGCTTTGCGCAGCGTTTCTTTGGGATTCTGCGCTTCCCCGGCAGTGATGCCGACGAGTTCTACGCCTTGGAAGGCGGCCGCAACGACGCAGAGCGCGCCGAGCATGCCTTCGATGCCATGCGGGAAAAATCCGCCGTTTGCCCAGAGATTGGAGAAGCCCAGCGGATCTCCGTTGTTGCCGAACCCAAAGAGGATTATGGCAGCGCCGACGAGAAGCATGGCGACGATGGTGGTAACTTTGATCAGCGCAAACCAAAATTCAAACTCACCGTAATATTTTACGGCGGTTACATTGGCCAGCGTAACGATGAGCATGCCGCCTAACGCCGATATCCATTGCGGAATTGCCGGAAACCAATATTTTACATAGATGCCGACGGCGGTAATTTCCGAAAGACCGACGGCAACCCAGAGAAACCAGTAGCACCATGCCGTGAGATAGCCGGCGTAGGGACTGATATACCGATGACCATAAGAAGCGAAGGAACCGGTAACGGGTTCCAGATACAACATTTCCCCCATGATACGCATGATTAGAAACATAACTAATCCGGCGATCGCATAACAGATAAGCACAGATGGCCCCGCCATTTGAATTGTGCTGGCAGATCCCATAAACAGCCCTACGCCGATCGTTCCCCCGAGAGCGATCATTTCGACATGACGCGGTTTTAATCCTCGTTCCAACTTTTTCTCTTCACCCATAATAACCTCCTGGTAATCAGCGCACTTGTACAGAATAATGGTGAGACTCTAATGCCGTGATAAGCTCTTTGATATGATCTTCGTTATACGTTTCTAATTCAAAAGCAACGTGTGAATAGCCGACTTCAATATCTTTCTGCGCCCGATCGTGCGTGACGGACAGGACATTTGCCCCGGACTGGGAAATGAGCTGCAGTACGCTGCACAGCGAACCTGGCGTATCGGGAATGATCGTATCGAAATATACCTTGCGGCCGGTTTTGATCAGGCCGTTATTAATGATACGGGTCATCATATTTACGTCGATATTGCCGCCGCTGATCATGGCGGCGATTTTTTTGCCTTTGCAATGCGGCACTTTATCGTGCAGCAGAGCGGCTACCGGTACGGCTCCCGCACCTTCCGCCACTGTTTTTACCCTCTCGAGAAGGAAGAGGATCGCATAGGCAATTTCGCTTTCGTCGACGGTGATGATATCGTCTACATACCGCTGTACCGTATCAAACGTGAGGTCGCCCGGCGTCTTGACCATGATGCCGTCGGCCAAGCTGGCTCCGCCGGCTACGGTAGTAACGCAGCCGATCTGGCGGGATACTTTCATCGACGGTACCTGTTGTGTCTGTACGCCGATGACCTGGATTTTCGGATTGATGGACTTGACTGCCGCAGCAATGCCGGAAATCAGGCCGCCGCCGCCGATCGGAACCAAAACCATTTCGGTATCCGGCATATCCTCGAGGATCTCCAGCCCGATTGTTCCCTGGCCGGCCATGACGAACGGATCGTTGAACGGATGGCAGAACGTATATCCGTGTTCTTTTTGCAGCTCCACGGCTTTGGCGTAAGTTTCATCGTAAAACTCGCCGTACAGTACCGTGTCCGCTCCATAGCCGCGGGTAGCGGTTACTTTGGAGATGGGAGCATGTTTGGGCATGCAGATCGTCGCGCGGCAGCCGTATGTTTTGGCGGCCAGCGCCACGCCCTGCGCATGGTTGCCGGCGGAAGAAGCGATGATCCCTTTGGCCCGCTCTTCATCGGTCAGCGACGCGATCTTGTTATAAGCGCCCCGCAGTTTGAAGGAACCGGTCCGCTGTAAGTTTTCCATTTTCAAAAATACTTCGCCGCCGCAGATATCCGATAAAGACGAGGTATAGGACAGCCCCGTGTGAAGCGCAACATTCTTCAGCCGTTCCTGCGCTTCCTTTATCATGGATAAGTTGACGGCTGGTGCAGACGATGACATAGTAATCGACCTCCTGAAAATAAAAGTTTTCGTACAAAAGACAAAAGAATTAAAAATCCTTCTGTTAGATACACTTTGATTATAAAATCTTGCATATGTAAAATCAATACAAAAAAGCATAAAAGGTATACTTATAAATCATCGCGCGGGCAGAATAAATAAAAAGAAAAAAACAAATTTTACAATAAGAAAATATAAATCATAATGCGGTAAAATAAAAATCGGCAGCTTGAGCCGGTATACAGAGGAGATACGGTTGAAAACGGGAACAGGAGGGAGAACTCTTTAATCTGGCTATAATAATGATAAAGAATATTGAAATAGAAAATAGAGCAAGAAATACCCCGATACTCCAAACGGATAAGCGGCAAACTTCATATCCATGGGTAGAATGTTTTTATATAAGGGACATAAGAGGAGAATGTACAGGAATTATGAGATTTTTGCGGATATAAAAGTATAAAAATTAGAAGGATTATTACAGAAAAATGCAATCTGATAAATTTTTCAAATAAAAAAGAGGCTCCTTGGAGCCTCTTTCGAGTCGGTAAGATGCAATCAGCCCAACAATTTGCGGATGGCCGCTTTATGGAGCCGTACGCCGTTTTCCAGCGCAGTCGTATCAAAGTGCATTTTCGGATGGTGCAGACCCGGTTCCAGATCGACGCCTAAGCCGATGAATCCGGCTTTCAAGGACGGTTTTGCCTGGGTGTAGCAGAAGAAGTCTTCGCTGCCCGGAGTCTGGATCGGATCAACCAGCGCGTCTGCGCCCAATTCTTCCGTAATGACTTCTGCCAACAGTTTGGTTACTTCCGGATCGATTTCTGCTGCCGGCATATTCATCGGCATGGCGATATCGACGGTCGCGCCTACTGTAGCGGCGCCGGCGGTAATGGCCTGATTCAATTTTTCATGAAGCTGTTTCATGATGTCGTTTTTTGCTGCCCGTACGTCAAAGACGAGGTGCGCTTCTGCCGGAATGGCATTGGTCACACCGGAATCGCAGAGGAGACGGGTCGGTTTGGCGCTGTAGTTTTCCACCGGATTGAGATGGATAAGGCCGACGGCCTGAATGATAGCCGCTGCTGCTTCCAGGACGTTTACGCCCAAATGCGGACGTGCGCCGTGTGCCGGTACGCCGTGGATATTTACTTCTACCCGGGTAGAGGCAGAGTAGTACATTGCCGGTGCAGCCTGGCCTTTCCGGCATTCCTGGATGGGGCGCAGGTGCATGCCGATAATGTATTCTACATCATCAATCGCGCCGCCTTCGATCATGGAATATGCGCCGGTGCCGATTTCTTCTGCCGGCTGGAACAAGATTTTCAGTTTGCCTTGTTTGATTCCGCCTTCTTTGGCGATTTCTTCTGCTGCCGTAAGGAGCATGGACGAATGGCCGTCATGGCCGCAGGTGTGAAGGGCGCAGAGTTTGCCTTCAATCATGGTGCCGAGCGCGTCCATATCCGCGCGTACAGCCAGTACCGGTCCCGGTTTGCCGCTGTCGAGCACGCCGACGATGCCGGTAGCGCCGCCTACATTGCGGGTTACTTCATATCCGGCAGCTTCGAGCTTGTCTGCCAGGTATGCGGAGGTTTTGAATTCCTGCATGCCCAGCTCCGGGATCGTATGCAGGTAGTTGTAATGATCTAATACATGAGACATTGAACGACACTTCCTATCCTAATAATTTTTTGATGATTTCTATATATACCTGTTTCCCCTGTTCGAGGTACGAGGTATCAAACGTCATGTCCGGATGATGCAGTCCGGGAGTTACGCCGCAGCCGATACCGAAATACGCTGCCTGAAGGTTCGGGTAATGGCGGATAAACTGATGGAAATCTTCGCCGCCCGTGAGCCGGATGGGGGCATACAGATGCTCTTCGCCGACAGCCGCTTTGATGGCTTCGGCTGCAATTGCAATCGCCGTATCCGTATATTCTGCTGCCGGAACCAGATCAAGATAGCGCATCGTAACCGCCGCGCCGGCCGATTCCGCGGCGAGGCGGATGGTTTTTTCCGCCGTTTCTTTCAGCTGATCCATGGTAGGATTGTGTTCTGCCCGGATATCCCAGACGACCAGTGCGTCGCCGGGAATCGCGTTGGTAACGCCGGAATCAGAAAGGAACCGGGTGGCTTTGATGCTGTAGGATTCGTTGGGATCCATGCGGATCGCATTGACCGCCTGAATGGCGGCGGAAGCGGCATGAATGGCATTTACGCCTAAATGCGGTCGTGACCCATGTGCCGGCACGCCGCGGAACTGTACTTCCAAATGGCAGGACGCGGCATGATACATAGCCGGTGTGATCATGCCCAGCGGAACGTTGGCTGACGGCTGTACATGAGCGCCGAAAACATAATCGATTCCGTCAAGGGCATGGCCTTCGATCAGAGACAGGGCTCCGGTGCCGAGCTCTTCTGCCGGCTGAAATAATATTTTTAGCGATCCCTTTTGAATCAATCCTTTTTCTAAAGCTTCTTCTGCTGCGGCAAGAACCATGGCGCAGTGGCCGTCATGGCCGCAGAGATGGCGGGCAGTCTTTTTCCCGTCGATGATAATGCCGAGAGCGTCCATATCGGCGCGAATGGCAACGGCAGGGCCCGGATTTCCGGACTCATATATTCCGGCAACACCGGTTTTGCCTGCGATTTGCTCCTGTGTCTGATAGCCGGCTTTTTGCAGCGCCTGTGCCAGATAGGCGGCAGTGCGTACTTCTTCCATGCCAAGCTCCGGCATTTCATGGAGCGCGTGATATACGTCTAATACTCGTGACATCATAATTCCCCCCTCGAATAAAAATGTCCATAATCGATTACCTGTATTGTAGCTGAATTGCGACTAGATTTCAATGAAGAATTAAATATATTGTCTAAAAAATAAAAATTGAGATTAAATCATTCTATGTATACAGTATTTATTTTATCGGAGCAGTAAAAAATATTGACATAAGCTTATACTAACTATATAATACAAAGCATGCGTACAGGTGTAATGCAATTATGTTTATTTATAGTAGACAACATACAAAGCTGTACGTGGGTAGTACTATAATCTGGTATAGGAGGGTAATGAAATGAGTGAAGAAAAAAAGGCAAATCCAATGAATGAATTTGACAGCTCCTCTTTCAAAGTAGGCCCTAAGGCGTACATTGCGCTGATAGTGGCAATTTTATTTTTCTCTGGCGTATTTATGAAGGTCGACGGCATGGCATGGCTGAGCGCGTTTGACTTCAGCAGTTTGATTGGTAAATTCGGTACGATGAAGACCCCGGAAAAAGCGACGTTTGTCGGCGTTGGCGGCGCATCTGCCCGCGGCGGGTTCTTATTTGCTCTGTCCCTGATTCCAAGCGTTATGCTGGCTGTCGGATGTATTGAAGTATTGTCGCATTACGGTGCGATCCGGGCGGCGCAGAAGCTGCTTACGCCGATGCTCAAACCGCTGTTGGGTATTCCTGGCCTTACGGGTTTGGCAATGATTACGGACTTGCAGAGTACAGATGCAGGCGCGGCGCTGACGAAAGACTTGTATGACCGCGGCCTGATTAATAAAAAAGATTTGACGATCATGGCGGCATGGCAGTATTCCGGCGCAGGTATGATCAATAACTATTTCGTTATCGGTTCTGCGCTGATGTTCGCTTTGACCGTACCGGTAATTATGCCGCTGGTCGTTATGTTTGTATTGAAATTTGTCGGCGCTATTTTTGTCCGCGTCGTATTGAATACCGTATATAAGGAGGATTTCAAAGATGAGTAATCAGCAGAACAATACCACTTCTCAGACGAGCAATCCTTTTGATATTTTCATTATTGGCGCAAGAAAAGGCTTCAATGTTGCTATCAATAATCTGGTGCCGAATATTTTGATGGCGTATACGATCCAGGAAATCCTGCGGATCTTGGGCGTGCTCAAATTTATCGGCGATATCTGCGGGCCGATCATGGGCATTTTTGGTCTTCCCGGCGAAGCGATCACCGTATTGCTGACGACGTGGCTGTCCTCTTCTGCCGGTGTGGGCATTGCGGCAGGTCTTTTTACAGACGGCATTTTAAACGAAACGCATGTTACGATCCTGATGCCGGCTTTCTTCCTGATGGGCGCACAGCTCCAGTATATGGGCCGTCTCCTCGGCGTGGCGGACGTACCGAAACGGTATTGGCCGCTTCTCATGGCTGCCAGCATTTTAAATGCTTGCCTGGCTATGTGGATTATGAATATTTTTGCATAATAAAAAAGCTTCCTTCGGGAAGCTTTTTTTGTTTCTTCTATAAGGGTAGAAATAAAGGGCGCAGAATATTACAATAAAAAGGAAAGAAAGGCAAACAGGTGGGGGAGGATACCATGGAACAGGGCAAAACGGTGATTCTATATTTTTCTCATACGGGAAGAACCAGAAAGGCAGCCAGAAAAATAGCGGAGGAAACGGGAGCGCCTCTATGCGAATTGCGTCCGAAGAAACCATATCCGTCGTCGTATATCAAACATGTGCTGGCGGTGAAATGGGAATTGTGGAAAGGAACGCTGCCGGAATTAGAGGAAGCAGCTGACGGCTGGGAAGGATACGATACGGTGCTGCTCGGATTTCCCATATGGTGGTTTACGTGCCCGCCGGTGATAGCCAGTCTGCTGCAAAAAGGGGAGTGGAAGGGAAAGACGATCTATCCGTTTTGCACGCACGGCGGAAGAGGACCGAAACATGCCGTGCGGGATATCAAACGGTACTGCCCGGAAGCTGCGGTGCGGGAGTGTTTGGATGCCAATGAGTTGCGGCCGGAGGCGATTAGCCGCTGGCTGGCCGGAACACCGTAAAGAAAAAGAGTTTCTTCTTTTTATAGAAGAAACTCTTTTTTGTTTTTTAGAGTAAAAAATCAGAGCAGATCTTTTTTCCACAATAGGACGGCGGCAATGAATGACGTAATAAAAGCCAGGCCGGTAACGACCCAGAAGCCGACTTCACTGCCTTCAAACGGCACCGGTACGTTGACCCCCCACAGACTGAATATGATCGTCGGGACGGCGAGAATGATCGTAACCGAAGCCAATAGCCGCATGACCAGGTTCAGGTTGTTGGAAATGATGGAAGCAAAGGTATCCATCATATTGATCAGAATATTAGAATACATTTCTACCATTTCAATAGCCTGCTTATTTTCAATGATGACATCTTCGAGCAGGTCTTCATCTTCTTCATAGACTTTGAGGATATGACGGAGCGCTTCGTTTCGGCGCAGGCGCAGGAGCTTTTCCATTACAATGCCGTTGCTGCGGAGCGCTGAGGTAAAATACGTCAGTGATTTTTGCAGTTCCAGCAGCTGGAAGAAATCCCGGTTCTGCATGGAATGGCGTATCTGCCGTTCGATGTCGTCTGTCCGATGGTTGATTTGCTGCAGGTTGCGCAGAAAGAGCGTCGCTGTCCGATAGAGCATCTGGAATAGGAAGCGCGTCTTTTTGAAGGTCTGGAACTGGGGATATTGATTGGTGGAAAAGGTGCGCACCACTTCATTGTCTTCCAGGCAGACGGTGATAAAAAAGTCCGGCGTCAGAAAAATACCCAGCGGCAGCGTGTCATAACTGTCCGTTTCCCGTAAAATCGGGATATTGATGACCACAAACAGATAGGTATCTTCAATTTCCACGTGAGAACGTTCTTCCGTATCGAGGGAGGTCTTTAAGACGTCGGTCGGTATTTCCGTTATCATGGAAACGAGCTGTAGATCCTCTGAATCTGGATTTACGATATTGATCCACGAACCTTTCTCGGCGGTTGCGAGGTTCAAGTCTTCTTCGAGAAAGTTGTGGCTGTGTTTATATACTTTGATCATGAGGAAGAATACCTCCTTAAAATATCCGCTGTTTTCATCTTACTGGACACCCATAAAAGCTGTCAAGTAAAGGGCAGAAAAAAGAAACGCCGACCGAAGTCAGCGTTTAAGATATCCTATATTATGCGCGGGGCAGCTCTCTGGCTCCTTGGCGGGAAGGCAGATAATCGAATACGATCTGGTACGCAATCATGCCTGCCAGGAGGGCAATGCCGCCGGCGGTCAGCGTAACGGGATCGATCGTATACAGTGCATATACGCAGTAAGCCAGCGCCACAGCAGCGAAGAAAACGCCCCGGCGGTAGGTGCCGCCTGTTACCGCTGCCTGTTTCATGATCGTCATAGACGCGATGCTGCACAGGATATACGGTATGATATTGGTGACGACTGCCAGATTGGCAAGAATTTCAAACTGTGCCGAAAGCGTCGGGCTGATAGTCATCAGCGCCAGGAAAGACTGCATGATAACGATGATGAGCATGCCTTTGACCGGAGTGTCGCTTTTCGATACCTGAGAGAAAATTTTCGGGAAAAATCCTTTGTCTGCCGTTGTTTTGAAAATCTGGGCAAGCGTGAACTGCCAGGTAAACAGCGACCCGCAGCAGGATACGACCATCATGCCCATCATGATTTTGCCGATCGTATCGTTGAACATCGTGGCGTAAGCCAGGCCGAACGGTGCGCTCGACTGGAGCAGATCGGCATTCGGTACGATACCGGCAATGACATTTGTAGAAAGTATATATATAACCGCTACCAACAGCGTTCCCCAAAACGTAGCAAGAGGAACATTTTTCTGCGGATTTTCCACGGAGTTCATATTGACTGCCGCAGATTCCAATCCGAGGAACGCCCACAGCGTAAGGGCGATAGAATTGCTGACTGCGTCAAACAAGCCGTAATCCCGGGGATTCCAAGACAGGGAGAACATCTGCGGATCAAAGAAGAACCAGCCGATCGTTCCTAAGCCGAGGATCGGGATAATAGCGCCGAATATCGTGAACGTACTGAGACGCCCCGTATATTTTGCGCCGCGGAAATTCAAGATGACGCCGAGCCACAGTAATAATGTGGTGAACATACAAATCTGTACTGGAGACAGCGAAGCTTCTAAAAGTTGGGAACCATAGCCGACAGCTGCGATAGCGATGGCTACATTTGCAATGACAATAGATACGGCGTATGCGTAGCTAGTCATAAAGTGTCCTCTTTTGCCGAAGCGGTATTCAGCATATCCCCCCATGCCGCCGGATGTATTGGAATACATGCCGCAGCGAACGAACGCCATAGCCAAAGCCATGGACCCAAGCGCAGTGATAAACCAGGATAATAAAGAAATCGCACCGACTTGAGCAAGTTTGGTGGGAAGCATGATGATGCCGGAGCCCATCATGTTGGCCGCAGTGATGACAGTAAGCTGCCAAACGGACATTTTACGACCTGTTTTTTTCATGGATCAATCCCCCTTCTAATTAGGTACCTAAACCTTGTACCCGTATTGTTTTCTTTCCTTTTTCAAAGGTCAGCTTATTCTAACACCAATGAAGAAGAAATGATAGTAAATTAAATGAATTTTAACCTGGGCATATATACTAATTTTTGGCGTAAATTCTATAAAATATCTTATTTCGATATATTACAGCGAGTTCAGATAAAAAGAGCGCTCACAGCAGGCGCCGTCTCGGCAGCTGCGCTGCCGGAAAAGCCGGTGCCGGCCTGCATTTGGAGGAGTCGGTTTGCTTGCTGCTAAGGAGAAAGAGCAGCCTGGCGGGTGATCGCGTGGCAGTGTCCGGGAGCGGGTGCATTAGAAAAAAGGAAGGCGCTCTGCTATAATAAAAACAAGTGAGAATATGTGTCATAAAAGGAAGGCGAGTGGTCCTATGGACAAAAAGGGGTTGTCTATCGAACATTTATATAAAACATTTCAAGGGAAATCCGTATTGAAAGACTGCTGCCTGCAAGTAGAAGCGGGCGAGTTCTGTACGCTGCTGGCGCCGTCCGGGGAAGGAAAGACGACGATCCTTCGGATTTTAGCGGGTTTGCTGCCGGCAGATCAGGGGAAGATTTTTTGGAAAGGACAGGAGATATCCGGCCTGCCGCCGGCCAGAAGGAAGATGGCGATGGTGTTTCAGCATAACGCTCTTTTTCCGCATATGACGGTAGGCGAAAATCTGGCGTTTGGGCTTCAGATGCAGAAAAAAAGCCGGGAAGTGCAGCGGGAACGGGTGCAGGCGATGCTGGCCGCGCTTCAGCTGGATGGATTTGAAGACCGCATGCCTGCTACCTTGTCCGGCGGGCAGCAGCAGCGCGTTGCGCTGGGGCGGGCGCTCATCGTGGAACCGGACGTCTTGCTTTGCGATGAGCCGCTTTCTGCGCTGGACGAAAACCTGCGACGGGAAATGGGAGAATTGCTGCGTACCCTTCATGACCGGACAGGCGTAACCACCCTGTATATCACCCATGACCAACGAGAAGCGTACCGGTTATCGGACACAATCGCTCTGCTTCAAGGCGGCCGCATACTCCAGCATGACCGGCCGCAGCGCATTTTTGACGCTCCGGCGTCGATAGAAGCCGCAAGGTTTTTGGGGATATCCAACTGGGTGCGGGGAGAAGAGCTTGGCAAAGCCGGCTGTATCTGCGGGTGCCGGCCGGAAGAGCTGGCAGTTCTGCCTGACGGAAGGATTGAGGCCGAAACCGTGCAGGCTGCGTATGAAGGCGGATATATACGGGCCCAGTTCCGCACGGCGGACGGCAGCTGTTTGACGGCGGAGCTGCCGGAGAGCTGCGGGATAAAAGCCGGCGTTTCCTGCCGGCTCGATTCTGTCAAATGGCGCATATTTGCCGATGGCGACAGGGGCGATATATAAAAGGAAAGCCGGGTTTTTGTTCATTCTAGTCCTTATTTTTTGAAAAATATCAGTATGCATTGTTCGGTTTTTCGTGTATAATATGTTATGTATGTGTAAATGAAGTTACAGCAGAAACGAATAGGAAGGGAAGGTTGAAGTATGGCAACTAGTATGGTAATCGGCACCCAGTGGGGCGATGAAGGAAAAGGCAAGATCGTAGACTATTTGGCGCAGAAAGCTGATGTGGTTGTCCGTTCTCAGGGCGGCAACAACGCAGGGCATACTGTCGTGGTAGACGATCAGGCATTTGCGCTTCGTCTGCTTCCGTCGGGAATTTTGTTTGAAGGCAAACCGTGCATTATCGGCACCGGCGTAGTCATCGATCCGAAAGTCCTGCTGGAAGAAATGAAAGGAATCACGGATAAAGGAAAAAGCGTGGACGGTATTGAAATCTCTACCCGCGCGCATGTGATCATGCCGTATCATATCCGTATCGACGAAGAAGATGAAAAATTAAAAGGGGACAATAAAATCGGCACCACGAAAAATGGTATCGGTCCTTGCTATGCAGATAAAGTAAACCGCGTAGGCATTCGTATCTGCGACTTAATGGATAAAGACGTATTTGCGGAAAAACTGAAATGGAACCTGGCGCTGAAAAACCGGCTGCTCGAAACGTACTACGGCGTGGAAGGCTTCGATTACGATGCGATGCTCCAGGAATACCTGGGCTATGCAGAACAGCTGCGGCCGTATGTAAAAGATACGAACTATACAGTAAATAAATATTTGAGCGAAGGCAAAAAAGTACTGTTTGAAGGAGCGCAGGCAACAATGCTCGATCTGGACAACGGAACGTATCCGTTTGTTACCAGCTCGCACCCGACGGCTGGCGGCGCAGTAGTCGGCGCCGGCGTAGGGCCGCACCAGATTCAGAACATTGTAGGCGTCGTAAAAGCCTATACGACTCGGGTAGGGGAAGGTCCGTTCCCGGCAGAACAGAAGAATGAGATCGGCGAATATCTTCGTGAAAAAGGCCATGAATTCGGTACGGTTACCGGCCGTGCCCGCCGCACGGGCTGGCTCGATACCATGGTCGTTAAATATGCGGCGATGCTCAGCACGCTGGACTACCTGGCCATTACCCGCCTCGATATCTTAGGCGGTCTGGAAACGCTGAAGATTTGCAAAGGATATCTGTATGAAGGAAAAGAGATTATGGAATATCCGGCAAGCCTGGAAATCTTGGAAAAAGTAGAACCGGTATACGAAGAACTTCCGGGCTGGACGGAAGATATTTCCGGCTGCCGTTCTTACGAAGAACTTCCGGTGAATGCACGGCATTATGTAGAGCGGATCAGCCAGCTCTGCGATGTGCCGCTCGGCATTGTATCGGTAGGTCCGAGCCGGGAACAGACGATCGTTCTTCACGATATTTTCTAATACGCTGTAGGAAATGCCTGCTTGACGCAGGCATTTTTCTTTTGCCAAAGAAATGCCGCCCCGATTAAACTTTATTATTTTGCCGGCTGTTTTTGCCGTTATCATTCGTGAAAACAGGCGCCGGTGCTGGGGAAATGGGGAATATGGTGAAATGATGTATGCTATATAAGAAATTTATGAGCCATTATTGCGATAATTGAAACTTTAGTAAATACTATTGCCAAAGAATAGGGATTTTGGTACTATTTAAATGATTTGATAAAAAGTTATCAACTTAATGACATGAAGGATGTGTGGCGTAGTGAGTAGTAAATTGGATAGATATATTCCACTCGTGGAATTTTTGGGCGCTGCCCTGGGAAAGCATTGCGAAGTAGTGCTTCATGATGTGACAACACCAGAAAATTCTATCATTGCCATTGCCAATGGAGAAATGAGCGGCCGGGAAGTCGGCGGGCCGATCACGGATTTTGCTTTGAAAGTATTAAAGCAGGGCAAAGTAGAAGGTAAGGATTTTATTGCCAATTACCATGGCAAACGAATGGACAATGCGATTTGCCGCTCTTCCAGCTACTTCATTCATGAAGGAGAGCAGATCATCGGTATCTTGTGCATCAATATGGACGTGAGTCCGTATATCCGCATGAAAAAAATGCTCGAGCATGATATACTGGGCGATAATCCTGTCGATATTGACGGCGAACAAAATGGGAGCGTGCTGGAAAACTTTAACGGCACGATCGATTCTGTTATCGATAATCTGATCGAAAAAGAATTGGGCCGCTTTGCGATTCCCGCGGATCGGCTGTCGTTAGAGGAACGGATGAGCATTGTAGAAAATCTGAATGAGAACGGCCTGTTCCTTTTAAAAGGCGGCGTGACGGCGCTGGCTGAACGGCTCGGCGTCTCGGAACCTACGATGTACCGGTATTTGAGTAAAGTAAAAAAATAGAATCCATAGAGGACGGACGCGATCCGTCCTTTTTCTATTTGCATGTCGTTTTATACATATTGCCGATGAATAAAGTGCAATGAGAAAGCATTTCAATTTCTTGACGGCTGGATACAAAAAGAGCATACTATAACCAACATAAAGACAGGCAACGACGCCCATACCGCGGTATATCCGCTGTATGGGCGTTTCTGCTTTATGAGATGAAAAGAGGGGGAATGGGTATGACTAGGAAAGAACGAATCATGGCCGCAGGGCTGGCTGTCTTGGGGACGGCGATGCCGGTATTTGCTGCGGAGCCTGCCGCTGACAGCGGCGATATTGCCTGGGTGTGCATCAGCGCGGCGCTGGTATTTTTGATGACGCCGGGACTGGCTTTATTTTATGGGGGCATGGTGCGGAGCAAAAATGTGCTGACGACGATCATGCAGAGCTTCTTTATTATTGCTATGATATCGGTAGAATGGATTTTGCTCGGATACACCATGGCGTTTGGCGATGATGCATCGGGGCTGATTCCGGGCCTGGTCGGATCCCTGGACAAACTGGGGCTGGCAGGGACAGCGAATCAGATCTGGCCGGGGACGCGCATACCGGAACTCATTTTTGTAATGTTCCAGTGTATGTTTGCCGTCATTACGCCGGCGCTGATTACGGGGGCGTTTGCAGAACGGGTGCGGTTCAATGCGTTTGCGCTGTTTATCCTGCTGTGGTCGATATTTATCTATAATCCGATGGCGCATATGGTTTGGGGCGGCGGCTGGCTCTTTGCTTTGGGGGCGCTTGATTTTGCCGGCGGGCTGGTCATTCATATTTTATCGGGCGTTTCGGGCTTGACCTTATGCCTGCTGCTGGGAAAACGAAAAGGCTACGGCAGAGAAACTATGCTGCCTCATCATATCCCGATGACTATGCTGGGCGCTTCGCTGCTGTGGTTTGGTTGGTTCGGCTTCAATGCAGGCAGCGCGCTGGGGGCAAACGAATTGGCGGCTTCTGCCTTTGCATCGACCCAGGGTGCGGCGGCAGCGGCGGCGATCTGCTGGGTGCTGTGTGAATGGACGAGAAACGGCAAACCGACGCTGTTGGGGGCGGTGTCGGGCTGCATTGCCGGTCTGGTAGCCGTTACGCCGGCAGCTGGATTTGTTACTCCTTTATCCGCCGTTGTGATCGGCGCCGTAGGCGGCGTGATTTGCTACGTATCCGTTGCGGTATGGAAAGAAAAGCTGGGCTATGATGATTCGCTGGACGCGTTTGGCATACATGGCATCGGCGGTCTATGGGGATCGATCGCTACGGGACTGTGGGCAACGACTTCGGTCAATCCTGCCGGCGCAGACGGCGTCTTTTACGGCAGTACCGATTTGTTGACGGCACAGGTAATTTCCAGTATTGCCGCAATCATATTAGGTGTTGGGGGCACCTATATATTGTATAAAGTGGTTACTCTGTTCCTGCCGTTTCGGGTAAGCGATGAAGAAGAGATTATTGGCCTTGATTTGCAGGAACACGGCGAGCGGGGCTATACGCAGAGTATTATCAGCGGTGAACGCATGCGGCTTGAATGATAGCAAGGGGGAAGACGAATGGATAAAAAAATAACGAAAGTGGAAATTATCACCAGGGCGGATAAATTTGAACCGCTCAAAGAAGCGCTGAACCAAATCGGCGTAGAAGGAATGACGGTCAGCCAGGTATATGGCTGCGGCCTGCAAAAAGGGCACAAGGAAATCTATCGGGGGAGAGAATACGAAATCCATTTAGTGCCAAATATCAAATTGGAAACAGTGATCTGCGACGTGCCGGTGGAACAGCTCCTGGAAACGGCGAGGGCGGTTCTTTGTACGGGAAAAGTCGGAGACGGAAAGATCTTTGTATATACGCTGGACAACGCGATGCGCATCCGAACGGGCACGCAGGGAAGCCGGGCGATCACAGACAACGAAGAAATATGATAATAATTTATTATCAATGAATGGAAATAATAGATAAAAATAGTCCGCAAAAGAAACGTAGGGGATACGGATTCTTCTGCGGACTGTTATTTATGGCTAAAAATAAGCGGAACTGCGCATAAACACTATAAAATGGCTAATTGTAAATATATTTTTTGGTAAAGGGAAAAAGAGAAGACGTGTCTTCTGTGAGAAGGCTATGATATTTTGTACTAAGAAAAATATGATAAAAATATTGACAAAATAATAAAAAAATGTCATTTTACTGATAAAGGCGTATCGCTGAGATAAAAAGCCTATCAAACAAAACAGGAGGCTAGTATGGGAATCATTTTTACACTTATTGTAATTGCCTGGGTTGTGTACATGATCGTGAAAAGACATTATCCTCAGGCTGTACTCCTCATTGCCGGTATGGCACTTCTTACATGGGCCGTTTTAATAAACGGCAGCGGTATTTTAGGCGCGAAGGCAACGACGCATTCACCGTTTATGGATATCTTCCAGACGATTCAGTCGATCATGAGCTCTCGGGCCGCCGGTCTTGGTCTTACGATCATGTCTATCGCCGGGTTTGCTAAGTACATGGAATATTTAGGAGCGAGCAAGGCGCTGTTTTCGGTAGTTGCAACGCCGATTAAAAAAGTAAACTCGCCGTATGTACTGCTGGCGCTGACGTTTTACATGAGCCAGTTCCTGGTTCTCTTTATTCCGAGCCATGCAGGCTTGGCAATGCTGCTGATGGTAACGATGTATCCGATCTTGATCCGCGCCGGCGTAAGCAAACTTTCCGCTCTCGGCGTTATCGGCTGCGCACAGTATATGGACGTGGGACCCGGTTCCGGCAACTGTATCCTGGCAGCCAACGTGGCAGGTTTGGATCCGGCGGTATATTTCGTACAGTATCAGCTGCCGATTTTCGCAACGACGACGGTTGTCCTTGGCGTGGTACACTACTTCGTACAGAAATGGTGGGACAAACGGGATGGTTTTGTAGCCGGTATGGCCAATGTCCATATCGATGAAGATGAAAGCGAAGAGCCGCCGAAAATTTTCGCGATTCTGCCGATCATTCCGATGATCTTCATCCTTGGCTTCAGCCCGCTGTTCAACAGCCCGATTAAAATCAACGTAGTTACGGCTATGTTTCTCAGCACCTTTATTGCGATGGTATTCCAGTTCTTCCGGATCAAAAAATTCGGTGAAACGATTGAAAGCTTGAAAAATATGTTCAACGGCATGGGAACCAGCTTTGCAACGGTTATTTCCCTGATCGTTTCCGGTGAAGTATTCGCCGCAGGTCTTGTAAAAATCGGCGCGGTAGACGCACTGACGACCAGCGCGCAGAACATGGGTCTTGGCGAATATGCGCTCATCATTATCTTCTGCTTCGTTATCGCTGGCTGCGCCTTCCTCATGGGCTCCGGCAACGCTGCATTCTTCTCCTTTGCCGCTATGGTGCCGAGCATTGCAGCTTCCATGAAGATTCCGGCGCTGGCGCTGCTTCTTCCGATGCAGATCATGACGAGCTTTGGCCGTGTTGTATCTCCGATTGCAGGCGCGATCGTAGCAATCGCCGGCATCGCAGAAGTAAGCACGGTGGATATTGTAAAACGGACGGCAATTCCGATGGCCGTAGCCGCAATCATCAATATCGTCTTTATCTTCATCAACTTCTAAAAACAGCAAGTACGCCCGGCTTATAAACCGGGCGAAGCATATCAGAATTTTATTATACGACGACAAAAAAGGAGTGTACGAACATGTTAAAACATGATTTTGATGCAACAACAAACCGAATGGGAACGAACTGCAAAAAATGGGATACCTATGGCGAAGACGTAATACCAATGTGGATTGCGGATACGGACTTCAAATGCCCGCAGCCGGTATTGGACGCTATCAGAAAACGTGCGGAACATGATATCTATGGATATCCGTGCATCAACCGTTCTTATGAAAAAGCGATCGCTGGCTGGCAGCACCGCCGTTTCGGCTGGGACATTGATCCGGAATGGGTAGAATATACTCCGGCAGTTATCCCGGCAATCGTATATGCAATGCGCGCGTTTACGAATCCGGGGGACAGCGTTGTCGTCATGATGCCGGCATACCATCCGTTCCATTCCGTTATCCCGCACAGCGGCCGCTTCATCGCTCCGAATCCGCTGATCCACGACGAAGAAAAAGGTACGTGGAACATCGATTGGGAAAACTTTGAATCCCTGCTGGCTGAGCCGCGGACGACCATGTTCCTCTTGTGCAATCCGCACAACCCGACGGGCCGCGTATTTACTCGGGAAGAATTGGAACGCATGGCAGCTTTGTGCAAAAAATACAATGTATTCGTTGTATCCGATGAAATTCATTCTGATATCGTATATAAAGGCTATACTCATATTCCGTTCGGCAGCGTAAACGACGATGCAGCCAACAACTGCGTAGTTTGCGTAAACCCGAGCAAAACGTTTAACATCGCCGGCTTCCGTACGGGCGCAGCGATTATTCCGAACCGCAACAACCATGACCTGTTCTATGCAGAACTGGAAAACCTGAAAGCGTTCGGCCGGAATATCTTCGGTACGCTGGCAGTAGAAACGGCATACAGCCAATGCGACTACTATGCAGATCAGCTGATGGAATATCTCCAGGGCAACTTGGAATACATGCAGGCATTCTTAAAAGAAAGAGTACCGGAAATGAAAGTCGGCGAAATCCAGGCAACGTATCTGATCTGGGTAGACTGCCGCGCATTGGGCATGGATCACAAAACGATGATGGACTTCTTCCTTAAAGAAGCAAAAGTAGCTATGAACGACGGCTATACGTTCGGACCTGGCGGCGACGGCTTCATGCGTCTTAACATCGCCTGCCCGAGAGTACAGCTCGTAGAAGCATTGGAAAGAATCGAAAAAGCAGTAAAAACGCTGCGCAAATAAAAAAGAAGAGGTAATGAAATGAAAACAGTAGTGTTTACAGATAAAGCGCCGGCTGCTATCGGGCCGTATTCCCAGGCGATCAAAGCCAATGGATTCGTGTTCGTATCCGGTCAGCTTCCGGTAGATCCGGCAACGGGAGAATTTGCTCCCGGCGGCGTGGAAGCACAGGCGCATCAGTCTTTGAAAAATGTACAGGCGATTTTAGCGACAGAAGGATTGGAACTGTCCGACGTGGTGAAAACGACCGTATTCATTCAGCATATGGATGACTTTGCAGCTGTAAACGGCGTATACAGCCAGTATTTCACGGCAGATTTCCCGGCTCGGTCCTGCGTAGAAATCGCAAAACTGCCGAAAGGCGCGCTGGTAGAGATCGAAGTGATCGCCGCTTGCAAATAAGCGGAAAATAAATTATTCTATACGTAGGTCCATAGAAATAGACGCCGGCGGTATACTATCGTCGGCCCTGTTTCTCTATATTCATAAAAGAGGTGTACCCAATGAGATGTGATTGCGTAAACTGCAAAACAAAAGCATGTTATACAAAAGGCGTAAACTGTACCGGCGTGGCTCATGACCTTGTGCAGGCACAGTATACGGAAGACGAAATCAAAATGATGAAAGCCGCCGCATATGTAGAAGCGACATATTACAATGAGCTGACTCGGCTGGAAGAAACGGCGGAATTTGCAAAACAGATGGGTTATAAAAAAATCGGCATGGCGTTTTGCATCGGCATCAATCAGGAAGCAAAACTGATGGCGAAATATTTTGAGAAACAGGGCTTTGAAGTATACAGCGTATGTTGTAAAAACTGCTCTATCCCGAAAACAGTGCTGGGATTGAAGCAGGTAGACCAGACAAAAGAACATGAAGCGATGTGCAACCCGAAAATGCAGGCGAAATTCTTGAATGAAAAAGAATGCGAATTCTTCGTATCCTGCGGCTTGTGCGTAGGGCATGACACGATCTTCAACCAGAACTGCGACGGACCGGTGACGAACTTGGTGGCAAAAGACCGCGTACTGGCACATAATCCATTGGGAGTGGTGTACTCCCGGTATTGGAAACGCAAACTGGGTATCCTGGAAGAAGGCCAGGTATAACCGGCTGCGGCAGCCGCAAAGGAAACGGCAAGCTGCACCTCTGAAGCGAAACGGCGCTGGAAGAGGTGCAGCTTTTTGTTTTGCCCGGTATCAAAAGAGTGTGTATGCAGGTTGGCAGGAAAACGAAACGGCATTGGCGAAACTGTAAACAGAAATGATAAAACAGGAGGGATGTCAATGGATCGATATGAAGAAATAGAACAGCGGCTAAGCCAGAAGCCGCGGGTTTCGCTGGGATTTTTTCCCACTCCGCTGCAGCGGCTGGAACGGCTGTCAGAAGAGCTGGGAGTAGAACTGTATATCAAACGGGACGATTTTACCGGGATCAGTCTCTTTGGCGGCAATAAGATCCGGAAACTGGAATATCTGCTGGGCGATGCGGTGGAAAAAGGCTGTGATACGCTCATCACATTCGGTGCGACCCAGTCCAATCATGCGATGCAGACGGCAACCGCAGCAAGAAAATGCGGCTTGTATCCTATTTTGTATCTCATGGCTATTGTAGAACCCAAACCGGAAGATGTGCGGGCAAACCTGCTCCTCGATCAGATTCTGGGTGCGGAAGTGCATATCGTCCCCACGAAAGGAAAGACGATCGAGGAAGCGATGGCAGAATGCCGGCGGCTGGCGGAAGGACGGAAAAAAGAACGGGAAAGAGCAGGGCATCGCTGCTATGAAGTGCCGGTAGGCGGGGCGACCGATATCGGTTCCGCCGGATTTATCGGAGGGTATACAGAACTGTGCCGGCAGATGGAGAACCTGGGGATACAGGCGGACTATATCGTAACGGCGTCCGGAAGCGGCGGTACGGCTGCCGGGTTGGCGGCAGGCATCGCGGCGGCCGGCGATCCGGTGCAGCTTATCTCTATGGCGACATTTACGATTGAAGAAGGCTATGAAGATACGATTGCCGATCTTGCCTCCGGCGCGCTGCGGTATATAGGACTGGAAACGAAGGTGCGCGCGGCAGATATTCTCGCAGAACGGGCATACCAGGCGCCGGGCTACGAAATACCCAGCGAACAGGCCAATGAAGCGATCCGCAGACTGGCGAGAACGGAAGGGATTCTAACCGATCCGGTGTATTCGGGCAAAGCCTTTGGCGGGCTGCTGGACTATATTGAAAAAGGGAAGATACCGAAAGGGAGTACGGTGGCATTTTGGCATACCGGCGGAGCGACGGCACTCTTTGCTGAACCGGAGATCATCGGCTCGCTGGCAGAAAGGTAGGAGGACAGATGGTTACCATATTGGGAAGTCATTTATGCAAAGGCTGTCAGGGTGTGATGGCTGTCATGAAAGAAGAAGGGCTGGAAGCAGAGTTTCTGGATATTACAAAAGACTTGGGCTATATGAAACGCTTCCTCCGGCTGCGGGAAACCACGCCGGAACTAATGAAGAATATGCTGGCAGAAGATCGGGTCGGCATTCCTCTCTTTATCTTGGCGGATGGTACGATAACCGTGGATAAAGAAGCGGGGATTCAGGCCATGCGGGACGAATTGAAAAAATAAAAGGCAATAAAAAAGCGCTGACCGCGGTCAGCGCTTTTGCCATTCCGATTACGAGAACGCAAGGAACGGAGATACTACGAGAAGGATACCCGTAAAGATAATAATTTTTAAAGACAAGGTTTTATATTTTTCCAGGAACGGCACCTTGTAAACGAGATACGCCGGAATCAGACAGCCTACCATACCGAAGATCGGGCTGCAGATGGACGTAAAGCTAAGTACCGGTGCATTGAGGACGATCGCGCCCCAGGATACGAGGATCGCAAATACAATGATGCCGTATTTAACGAGCGTTTCGTTGATTTTATCTTCCGGCAGCAGGCGGCGCAGAATATTCATGGCAATGCCGTGACAAGCTTCGCGGAAGCCGAGGAATACGCCGAAATATGCAGTCATTACGGCAAAAATGTTCAAGATAAGGCTGAAGATTTTAACGACCGTGTCGTCGGCGCCCTGCGATACCATAGCCAGAGCGGAAATGTTTTGTTCATACGCTTTTACCGCCTGTTCGTGACCCATGGCGAGATTGAAAGAAATTGCGTAGAAAAATACCGTTACAAACAAGATACCGAAGGCGATGTTCATCGCGCGGATAGCTTTGTAGCGAGCCACTTCGATGGATTTATTGTGAGAGCGGTAGGAAATAACCATGGGGCTGAGGCTCTGGATAAAGAGGATCGACGTCAGCGTAAACGGAAGCATGACGATCGTTTCTTTGATCAGGTAGTCAAAATCCGGGAACGCGCCGATATTGGCCAGATCCCAATGCTGCACCATGAACAAACCGAGGAACGCGACGACCAAAAGCTTCGTCAGCACCATGCCGGTAGAAATCTTAAAGAGCAGCTGTTCCCCGCGGGACGCAAGCACTACAAGGAAACAGATAACTGCCAGACCATAGAAGGGATTGGTGGAGAGTATCTGATCTGTTACGCCGAACGTATGCAGGAAGGATGCACTGTCGTTCGTGATCGCCGTAGAATAAACAAATACCCAGATAACAAGCATGATAAAATATAAAATACCGAGAAAGAAGCCCCAGTTTTTGCCCAAATAACCGGCAATAACGCTTGGGTAGTCTTCGCATTTAGGAGAGTCCGCCAATGTATTGATAAATAATTTCTGGAACATATACATCGCCGGATATCCGATGACTGCGGAGAGAAGGAATACCCACAATCCTACTAAACCTACCTGGACGGGAAGGAATACGATACCAGCGCCGATGGCCATACCGATACTCATAATGACCCAGCCCCAGTCTGTGCTGTCGAACCGAATGGCGTTTTTCCATTCCTGTTCTGTCATGCCGGCTCGTTCTGCCGGAGTTTTACCTAAAGACATAATAACCTCCTGATGTCATTTTTTTACGATATTCTATATCGCAAGGACAAGGGTAAGTATATCAGGCAAATTTATGGACGTAAAGATAAAAAAGTAATATTTAAAGTTAAATTAATATTTGGAAAGGATTAAATGCATTTAAAGAATATATAAGGGCTAAATATTTATCATTATAATAAAAATGCATTGGACAAAAGAGAAAAAAGCAGTCTGACCCCAAGGCCAGACTGCTTCTATAATAAATTTTCATGCTTTAAAACAAATACGGTGATAACTAAAAAGAGCATGAACGCCACCATGGCAATATCGTCGTGATGGACGTAGTCAGGCAATTTTTTGAATGTGATCCATTCCGGCTTGTAGGCCAGGAGTGAACAAAAAATGAAGGAACCGATCATGATCGCAATATCGGCTCGATGAACCAAGTGAATGGCCGGCATAAGACGCGCTCCTCCTTTTAGTAAAATAAGCATGATTATATCATATTTATAATTAAAAGGATAGAGCACTAAAACCATGTATTATGTATACCTTACCGCAGCGGAATGGTGTTGCCCGTATCTAAAATGAGGGTTGCCAGAAGAAGGAATAAACAAAAGGCAAGCAGGCGCACCCGCTCTACACCGATGTGGGCGACGAAGCGGCCGAGTCCGAGCAGCTGGGGACGGACGGCCAGGATCACGCAGACGAGAAAGGATAAGAGGATAGCCAGGGTATCAGAAATCATGAAAGACGCTCCTTTTCAATAAAGTATAAGTAATAGCAATGGTGCATTTTTCTTCCCTTATTTGTATCTCCTTTCTTGTGTGCTTAGTCTGATTTTATTTTTCAAACTCTTCTTTTAGGTTGGAAATAAAAGTAGGTAACTTCATTTTATAAGCTAAATTACTTACAATATAGAGATAGTGGTAGCGACGAGAGTACCGAAAGCTACCATCAAGGATAGGGCTTCATATACGCTCATGCTATCACCTCCAGAGAAGGAATCGACTCATCAGCTTATCTTATGGGTAATATTATAACATACAGACAAACTGTATTGTATAACTCATTTTAACTAAAATGATCTAAAAGTTTGATAAAAACGTTATAATTAAAAATGGTCTGATATTAACATATTAGTACTAAAACCATTTACTTTGCAGAAAAAGACTGTTCAATTATAAGTTGAACAATCTTTTCTTAATTACTGCAATATATTTCTAAGATTTTACTTCTACTGTACCTCCAGCAATACCAATATCGCCAGAAACATCTGGGATTGCATAACCTATGATATTATCGTTTTTATCCCGAAAAGATATAAGCGTATGTGCTAAATCACTAATAGGCACATCTAATGAAGGTGCTCCAGCTATATAAAGGAAACGGTCAACTTTATCGTAAAACTCGTCCCATGAATTAAGGTCATTACGCAATACACCGTTACCATCCATTCCACCTATACCTAATCCTCCAAATTTTAGGTATAATTCATGTCCCCTTTGACCAGAAGGAACATTACTGTCAAATATCCTTATATAACCACCTAACAGAATAAAGGCGCCATCGATGTGACATTTATGTTCTTTATATACTTCAGGTTCTTTGGGTGGTTTTGGTTGATACTCTGGATCATCAGACCAATGTCCAGGGATTACCCATTCCAAACCGTCTCTGTCTCTTCCTCTTTTTTCGGGAATCCAATATCTTGTTGGAGTAGGCGGATGAATAGGTGTTCCGTCCGGACCATATTTCTTTGAAGGTTTAGATGGCTTTGACGGATGAATAGGTGTTCCGTCTGGACCATAACCAGGTTTACGTCTTGGCATAGAAGATCACTCCTTTTTTCATTATAAGAGACAATATAGTGGTTTTGGCAAGACTTAATTATTTTTACAAATCTTAAGGCATTGATTAAATCATTTAGATTAAGTACATGATTTTTTGGCGGCGCGATTGTTTTTGGGACATAAATTAACTCATCGATAGTACAGCCTAGACAACTGCTAATTTTACACACTGTTAGTAAGCTGATGCCAGTATTCCCCTTTTCAAGATTACTCAATATTGGTCTGAGAAATTTCTGCGGCCGCAGTTAAATCAACTTGGTGGTTTTAGTATTATATGAATTGAGAAGGGACTCCAATTCGTGGTGGTGTATATACACTCTGATTATTGGCTAAAACGATGCCACAAGCAGCTAATAATTCAGTATCCGGATTGAAGTCTGACATAATCGGTATTTTAGAATAATTAATAATCTGACTATTATCAATAAATACATTCATTTTGCTGCTGTCGATTGGAAAAAGTCGTTCAGTAATATTTGATAAATTATCTAAGATTACATCATGAGGAGCTTGATTGCCAACAGGGAAGGGCCAGCAGGCCATGCGGAACATGTTAATAACTAAATATCCCGTCATAATTTTGATAATGAGCTGCTTATTTTCAGGATCCACAAGTGAATAAAGACTGCCTGCCAGGGAAGATATACATAATACAGTTATCCCCAGGTTCTTCCAGGCTGCCATTATATTTGTATAAGTAAATTATAGCAAAGTATCATGCCGATGGAAACGAAATTAGACGGGATATGGTATACTAAATATAATGAATAGTAAGGAGGTTCGTATGAAACTAACGTTTTTAGGACACAGCGGTTTTGCCATAGAGCAGGATAACCGTGTATTTATATTTGATTATTATCAGGACGAAATGGGCATCGTGTCCCATTATTTAGCCGGAGAAAAAGAAGTGTGGTTTTTTGTAAGCCATTCCCATGACGATCATTTTAATCCGGAGATTGCCAACGCAGCGAAGCGGGCCTCGTATTATATCCTGCATAAAGACGTGCCTCTTTCCGGAGTGCCGGAGGACAAGATTATCCGCATGGAACCGTATGAAGAAGTTTCCGTGGACGGGGTCAAAATCAAAATGTACGGCTCTACGGATGAAGGCGGCTCGTTTTACGTCGATCACAACAGCCGGACGCTGTTTTTTGCCGGCGATTTAAACTGGTGGCATTGGCTGGGCGATACGGACGAAAACAATCGGGAAGCCAAAATGCTGTACGACCGGGAGATGGACATGCTGGACGGTCTTTGTCCGGACACGGCGCTGTTTCCTGTAGACGCGCGGCTGGAAGATGCCCGCGAATGGGGCGTGCTGGGATTTTTGGAACATGTGCAGGTAGGCAAATGCCTGGTGCCGATGCATTACTGCGGACCCGCCTGGGAACCGTCCTTGTATTTTGAAGCGAAATTCGGCGATGTGCCGCTGTGGATTCCTCATCGGCCGGGCGATGAGCATCGGATATAAGCAAGAAGGAGAATATACGATAAATGATCATAAACAAATCTTGGATATACATATTGATACTGATGGTAGGCGGCGGATTCATCATCGATCTCTTTCCTACGCTGCTGACGGCGCTGGCCGTTCGGATTGGGATTTTAATCGGAGGATATTTTATCCTGCGCCGGGATCCGTTTGTGGATCTGCGGGCGGATATGCTGTTTTTAATCGGGCTGACGGTCATTAATATCCTAACGGATTTTGGCATCATGTCGCATATGATGTCGAATCTGGCGTTTATCGCGCTGCTGGTCTGGTCTATGGCCGGCGGCGGCCGGCGCCGATAGCCTTGGATCCTTTCTGCCGGCATGGCGGGAAGGATTTTTTCTCCGATACCCTGCGCTCTCTTATAATAAATAGGTATTATATGGAAGCAGCGCACAGAATCGGCAAGGAGGAAGAATACAATGGAGCAAATATGGAAAAAGCAGATTGCCAATATCATACTGGCTCTGGTTACGATCGTGTTTTTCGTTTCGTTTCCCTGGCGGGAAAATTGGTGGATTGGGCTGCTCTGCCATATGGCCGGCGCGGCGATGGTCGGCGGTTTGGCGGACTGGTATGCCGTAACGGCCCTGTTTCGCAAACCGTTGGGAATATCGTTTAAGACGGCCTTGATTCCGCGGAGCCGGGAACGGATTACCGAGACGGCAAGGCATATGGTAGAAAAAGAACTGCTGACAGTACCGCATATGTATCGGGTGATCAAAAATAATCCGCCCGTAGAGCAGCTGCGTCAGTATATGGAAAGCGAAGGCGGGGAAAAACGGCTTCGGCTGTACTGCGGAAGGGCGCTGGAACTGGGAATCCATTTTTTAGCGCTGCCGGGTATGCAGAAAGAACTGCGGCAGCTGAGCCTTTCGCTGGCCGGGCAAATGCAGCTGGCGCCGGCGCTGGGACGGATGCTGCGGCAGATACTGACGTCTGACAGCGGCAAAGAAGCGTATCGTTTCGGGCTGACGATCATAAAGGATATAGCCGCGGCGGAAGAAAGCCGGCGGCTGCTGGGCGTTTTATATGAACGGGCAGCCGGTTATTACGGGCAGACGTCCTTTCTGCGGGGCATGGCCGTTGCCTTTTTATTGAAAAGCGACCGGTTTTCCGCAGACGCGATGAGCCGCACCCTGCAGCGGCAGCTATTGACGATTCTCGACGATATGGGCTGCGAGGATTCGGCGCGGTATAAAAAGATCTGGGAATATTTCTGGTCCTGGACGGTACGGCTCGAAGAAGAGGAAGCCGTGCAGGCGAAGGTGGAAGCATGGAAACAAAACTGGCTGGATACTTATGGACAGGAGCAGGCAGAACGGGTGCTGGCACTCCTATTTTCCGAAGACCGGGAATTTCCTAAAGAACGGATTGTGAAAAATATGATGGACGCCTGCCGTCTGCCTAAAGAGAGCCGGCTGTCGGAACAGGTAAACCGGTATCTGCTGGGAACTGCGGCGCGGTGGCTCCATGTAATACAGCATAAATTAGGCGATATGGTAGAAGCAAAAGTAAGGCAGTATAGCGGAGACGAATTGGCGGACGCCATGGAAGCCAAAGTACACTATGATTTGCAGATGATCCGGGTCAACGGCTCTTTGGTCGGCGCGGTGATGGGCGGCGCAGTGTATCTGGTCATGAGCGTGATACGGGGAGGTGCGCCGTTATGACATATCGAAAACGAGCCAACCTTATTTTGTTCTTGTCCTTTCTTTGCTTTATTGCCTCTCTCGACGCCTGGCATTTGTATCCGGGAGAACTGTGGGCGGAAGCGGCCCTTTACATTACGCAGTCGGCCTTGATCGGCAGCGTAGCTGATTGGTTTGCGGTGACGGCGCTGTTTGAAAAGCCGCTGGGCTTTCCCTATCATACGGAATTGCTGCACCGGCAGCGGGAACGGCTGACAGAAAGTTTGGCGGAACTGGTTTCTCAGAAACTGGTTACCCCGGCATTTTGGCAGGAACATATCCAGCATTTTTCCGCGTCGCAATGGCTGTGGCCCTATGTAAAGACTCCGGCGGGGCGGGCGCAGTGCGAACGGGCGGCGGCAGTGATTCTTCGCATGGTGCTGGATACGGCCGGTTCCCGAGACGTGCAGGAACAGGCGGCGGCTTCGGTGCGGCGCTGGCTTCTGTCTCTTCCGCTGGCCGGCTGGCTTCGCGGTAAATTGACGGGAGAACTGGAAAAAGCGGACAGTCCGGTACTGACCGCAGTGCTGGGGCGGCTGAAAAAACAGCTCCAGCGGCCGGAAACGGCAGCCCAGCTGCAGCTTTGGGCGGAACGTCAATTTGAAGAAGAGAAGAAAAAAGGCAGCGGCTTGCTGATGGCGGCCGTAGAGATGATGAATGTGGTCGATGCCGGCGAATTAGCCCGGCAGCTGCAAAGCAGCGCCGTCGATCTCCTTACGGAGATGGAAGAAGTGGACAGCCCCGTCCGCGCGTGGCTCCAGCAAGAATTGCACCGCGCTTTTGGACAGGAAGACGCGCCGCTGTGGAATGCCGTATCCCGATGGCAGTCGGAACTAGGAAATCTGTTTCCGCTGGAATCGTGGTTGGAACAGCTGGCGGTTTACGGCAGAGGCCGGCTGCTGGAAGGCGATGGGCTGACCGCATTTATGAAAGAACAGCTGGATATCCTGCTGGCGTATGGAGAAGAAAAAGCGGAATTCAACCGCTGGCTCGATGAACAGGTACAGATCGTTCTCATCGTGCTGTTCCAAAACCAGCAGCAGCTGATCGGTCTGGCGGTGCGGCAGGTGCTGGCAGGCTTCAGTAAAGAGCGGTTTAATGCGTTTTTGGAAGACAAAGTAGGCGAAGACTTGGGCTGGATACGCATAAACGGCGCGCTGGTAGGCGGAGTTTTGGGCCTGGTGCTGTACGGATTGATGCGGGCTGCCTATATGCTGACGGCATAGTGTTTTATATAACGCTGCAAAAGTGAGAGATGGCTGTAAAAAGAAACCTGATTTCCTATGGGAAATCAGGTTTTTATTTTCGTATGCAGGTTATAAGACAGAAGCCAAAAACCGCATGGCGTTTTTATGAAAAATTTTTTCAGCGGTTTCCTGGGAATACTCGCGGCAGAGACGGTCGGCGAGCCGCGCCGTATCCTCGATGCCGGCCATATCGTCCGGAAGGTCGGTGCCGTCAAAATCCGAACCGATCGCCAGATATTCGTCCGAACCCAGCAGATCGAGGACATGGCCGATATGACGGCAGACGCTGTCCAGGCCGGCCCCGATTCCGTCTTCTTCTAAAAAGCGGCGGGCAAAGGTAATGCCCATGATTCCGCCGGCTGCGGCGAGCGCTTTGATCTGTTCATCGGTCAGGTTTCTGGGGTGGGAACAGCAGGATTTTGCGTTGGAATGGGTGGCGATGACCGGTTTTTCCGACACTTCCAGCACATCCCAAAACGTTTGCGGCGCGGCATGGGAGACGTCTGCCGCCATGCCGAGGCGGTTCATTTCCCGAACAGCCTGCCGGCCAAAACGAGTCAGGCCGCCTTTGGAATCTTCTTCGGCAATACCGGCGCCCAGCTCATTTTGGTGATTCCAGGTAAGCGTTGTCATCCGTACGCCGAGCCGGTAGCACATGCGAAGGATCTCCAGGCTTCCTTCAAACGCGCTGCCGTCTTCAATAGAGAGGAGCGCCGCGCTTTGATGCTTCCTGGCGGTCCGCACATCTTCGGGCGTATATATTTCTGCAATATCCAGGCCGGTTTGGCGGGCCCGGGCAAGTTCTCTATGGTAGATATCCATGACATGAAGGGTGTAATGCAGGCTGTTGTGCCGCCGTACTTCTTTGGTCGGAATATAGATCGCGTACACCTGCAGGCCGCCGCCTAAGCGCAGCTGCCGCCGGATATCCAAATGCAGCCGGTTTTCATACAAAGACAGCTCCGGATGCGGAAAGAAATGCATGAGCGTATCACAATGACAATCGCAAAGATACATAAGAACCACTCCTTTACAGAAAATACAACGCGTCATATAACTGCGCGGAAACAGGCGTTTCTTCGTTTAAAGAACTGCTCTTTTGCGTTCCCAGGTTAATTGGGACACGCTTTTTTTCCATATGGCACCCGCTAGGATACAAGTGAGGACGCTGGACAACGTGACAATGGAAAAGACGCCGTACACGCCAAGGAGAGGCGGCAGGATGAGCAGGCACAGAAAAGGAAAGAAGACGGTGCGGAACGCCATGATGAGCATAGATTCTTTTGGCTTGTCCATCGCAGTTAAAAAGGTGCTGGTAACCATGCTAAACCAGGTGAATAAATAAGAGGGCGCAAATAAAAGCAGCGCCGCTGCGGCCATCGTTACGACCTGCTCCGTTTCCCCTTTGGAAAAAACGGCGGCCAGTTTGTGGGGAAATAATAAGAGGATGAGCATGCAGCCGATAGAAAAGACTGCTGTAAACACGCAGGACAGTTTAAAGAAAGAAAAGGTCCGCCGCAGGTTTCCTGCTCCCAAATTATAGCTGACCGCCGGTTGGATCGCGTCTGTTACGCCGTATAAAATACTTAGCAGCAAGGTGTCGATGTACATAACGATTCCATAGCTGGCGACGGCGGTCGGCCCGCTTAGCGCCAGCAAGACGGTGTTTATGACCGCGGCAATGAAGGAGCCGGCGACGCTGCTCAAAAATTCTGAGCTGCCGTTATACAGCATATGGAACAGTTCTGAGAGGGAGATCGACGGTTTCGTAAAATAGAGAGTAAGCTTTTTGCTGAAAAAAGGCGCGAAAGAAAACGCAGAACCGATTATCATGCTGCATACGGTAGCAAAAGCCGACGCTTCTATGCCCAGCTTCCAGTGGGCGAGCAGCAGCCAGTCCAGAAAAATATTGAGCACCGATACGAGGATATTCGCCCACATGCTGTACCGGGCTTTTCCGCAGACCCGCAGGAAATTATCCATGGCAAAAAGAGGCATGACAAAGGGAAGACCTAATATAAAAATCTGGATATAGGCAGCGCACATTTCGGCAAGCTCTTTTTCTTGGATGAGAAAATGCAAAAGAGGAGATGCCAGGAACAGGCCGGCAATGGCAAAGAAAATACCGACGCCGACAACAAGCGCGGCGCTGAAAGAAAAGAGGCTGCGGGCTTTAACCGGATTCTGCTCTCCCAGCGCAGTTGCCGCCTGTACAGAAGACCCGACGGCGATCATATTGGAAACGGCAAAGAGGATCATAATAACCGGCATGACCAGATTGACGGCAGCCAGGGCATGGGAGCCGATAAAATGGCCGACAAAAATTCCGTCTGCAATCATATACAGAGAAGAAAAAACCATACTCATCATATTGGGAATCGTCAGCCGGAAGAAAACGTTTTTGACGGACAAGGTAATAAAAGAAGTTTCGCCCATAGCGGTTCTCCCGATTACGAAAATAAGCAGCCGACAGCCGCTTCCCAAACCACGTCCGGCTGCGCAGGCAATTCATATAAAATTGCATCGTCCATGCCAATCAAAAGGACATAGAGCATCTGGGCTTTGCCGTCTGCATCAAACTCCGGCCAAAAGGCGCCGATTTCCACCCCATAAAGAAGCACTTGTACTAAAAAGTCTTTGAGCTCCTGATTCATTTGCCGCACTAACGCCTGGAGCCGCGGGATGCGCGACGTCTGGATATCGATTTCCGCATAGACTTTCCGGAGCGTCTGATTCTGAAAATAAGAAGAAACAAAATCACGGCCAAGCTCGAGCAGGGCTGCTTTATAGGACTCCGTTGTTCGGCAGTCCTGTATCCGTCCCAGCCGTTTGCGGTAATCTTCCTGATATATGGTTTGAACAAGTTCGAGAAGAATGTCCTGCTTGGAAGAGAAATAGTAATAGACAGACGCTTTTTTTATGCCGATTCGGTCTGCGATTTGCCCAATGGAAGCATTGTCATAGCCTTTTTCTGCTATCAGTGCATACATCGATTCCAGAATTTTATTTTTTGTACTTGTTTGTTTCATCGTTATCCCTCACAATTCTACCTATCGGTAGGTGGAATTGTGACATAGATGGAAAGCAAAGTCAAGGGAGAACGGAAAGGAAAATAAAAAGCTGCCGCATTAAGCATAAGGCTTAACACAGCAGCCGTGCAGCGGCGGTCAGTGGCCGCTGTAGTAGTAGAAGAACGTCATGCCGATATTGACCAGCATAGCGCCGGCCATGGGGATAGCCGTCCGTTTGACTAAATCAAAAGAAGATACGTTGCCCATGCCGGAAGCGACAACGATAACGGCCGTGATCGGCGAGCAGGTACGCGCGATGGAAGCGGCAAAATGCATGGGCAGGAGCATGAGTACCGGATGAATGCCCGTCTGCGCCGCAACAGCCGGAGTAAGCGCGGCGAACGCAAAGAACGGCGCGTTGCCCGATCCCATGACGATGGAGGAAAAGGCGATAATGCCGACCATTACGAGCATCATAGCCATCGGCGAGAAGCCCAGTTCCTGGCTGCCGGAAATAAGCGTGTCGATCGTTCCCATGGTGAGCAGCCCTTGTGCAAAAGTCTGACCGGCGACGATAAGCGTGATGACATTGGCCATCTGCATGCCCAGTCCGTCAAAGAAATACTGAATGCCGCCCAGCACTTCCTTGCCGTCGCGGCGGCGGATGTATTCACAGCACATAGCGATGAAAAAGCCGATGAACATAGCCATGACGATGTTCATTTTGATCCAGGTAATCCACAAAGAGCTGAATGATAAAATCAACGCCAGCGGAATGACCGGAAGGATAGCATACCAGATCGGTGCGTTGTCTTTTTCGTCGGTCGAATTCATATGATGGGAAACGTCCATCGGCTGTACGACATGGCCGTCGCGTTTATCCATATACTTTTGCGTCAGATAATGGAGAACGGAAACGACGACAAACGAAACGAGGACGATCGGCACCTGATAATCCGTCCAGTAATCGACCGGATTGAGACCGGCAGTTTCTGCCGACAATATCGTGCCCGTATCGCTCGGGCTCCAGTCAAAACAAAGCGTAGAAGCGACGGCTGCCGTAGCGCTTAGCCGGCTGACGCCAAGGCCGACGAGGATCGGAAACATGGTTACCATCAGCAGCATGGCCAGGCCGGACGCGCTGTTGATGCATAAGCCGATCAGCATGCCCATGATCCAGGTGCCGGAAAGAACGAGATACGGCGACTTTAACGCCAGCAGCGGCTTGATCGTCAGCCGCACCAGAGAACGGGACGCTCCGATATGATCCATATATTTGGCGAAGGCCCCTACCGCCATAATGTTGAGTCCCAGTTTTCCGGCAGTAGAACTCAGCACGCTCCTCATGTACTCAAACGCATCAAAAAATAAAAAGCCAGTAGCCTGTTTTGGAGCGAGGATATGCCCGTACCCCAGGACAGAACCGATGAACATGAGCAGCATGCCGCCGAGGATCAATACCGGCTGCGGCTTATACTTCTTGTAAATCAAGTACCCGGCCCAGAACGTAACGAGCGCAGAAATAACGACACCCATGAAAGCACCTCTTTCGTTAATAATATAGTATAAAATAATTTTATCATAAAATACAAAGAAAACACAAATGTATTCACTATGTATACAAAAAACAAACGGGAAGATGATAAAAAGGAAACAGCTGTGCTATAATAAAATCATTAAGAACGGAGGGGAATTTCATGTGGGGAACAATTGCCAATACGGCGGCCATTGCGGTGGGGAGCCTGGCCGGCGCTGCGCTGAAACAGAGGATCGGAGAACGGCAGCAGCATATTTTATTTCAGTGTATCGGGTTGGCGGCGATGGGGATCGGAATTACGAATATCGCCAAAAACATGCCTGGCAGCGAATATCCGGTATTGTTTATCGTGAGCTTGTGCTGCGGCAGTTTACTGGGCTATGCTTGGGATATTGACCGGCGGTTTATGGCGGTGACGGAAAAATATGCCTCGTCAAAATTGGGCGAAGGATTATCGACGGCGATTCTGCTGTTCTGCATTGGAACGCTGTCCATTTTAGGCCCTATCCAAAGCGCGGTGCAGGGAGATAATACGTTTTTGTATACGAACGCGACCTTGGATCTGATTTCTTCGGCTATATTTGCGGCGACTTACGGCATAGGGATTATGGCGGCCGGAGCGGTGCTGTTTTGCTGGCAGGGATTCCTGTACCTGCTTGCCGGCTGGCTCAGCGGATTTTTGGAGCCGGCGCTGATGACGGAACTGTCTATGCTGGGCGGTTTTTTGCTTCTGGCTTCCGGCCTTTCGATTTTAAAACTGGCGGCGTTTAAAACGATGAACATGCTTCCGTCGCTGCTGGTTCCTGTGCTGTGGTTTTTAGGAAAATCTCTGTTGATGTAAGGGGAGAGCAGTATGCAGTTTTTTATTCGCGAATGTTATATTAAACGGTACACCGTTTTGGTGCAGGTGGCCTTATGGCTTCTGCTGTTGTCTGAATTGATTCATGCGGCAGTCGGTCCTATCATAGACGACAATAAATTGACCGCCGCGCTGGCGGCTATATTGGTGCTGCTTTTATCCGGTCTGGCTGCGTGGGTCGGGACGGCATTTATTGAAAATTGGGTGCAGGGAGAAAAGATTCTTCCGCTGGAAGAACGAAACATTGGCCTGCGGCGGTATCTGGTGCAGGGGCGGGGCCTGTTTGTGCTGGGTCTGCTCCTGGACGGCTGGGATATGCTGGTGTATCCGTATCCGCTCTTTTTTGCGCTGGGCACGACCTGTCTCCTCGGCGGTTATACGATGATTGCCGCCGATCTGTATTTACAGCGGGAACAGCCGGAAACCTGGGAAGGGCGGCGGGCGGTCTGCGTGCTCGGCGTAATCAATTCTTTCTTAACCCTGCTGTTATGGATTCATACTTTATAAAAGGGGTGGGAAAAGGAGAGCGCATGAAGATACGAAAAGAACGAATACAAGATCGGGCGGCGATCGGCGAGCTGATTCAAAAAGCCTTTGCCGGCGCGGCGCACAGCGATGGAACGGAAGCGGAGCTGGCGGCGGCGCTTTGGAAGGGCACGGCGTTTATCCCTGAACTTTCACTTATAGCGGAACAAGACGGCGAATTGGCCGGCTATATCCTGTTTACGAAGGCTGAAGTTGGCGGGCAGACGGTGCTGGCCTTAGCGCCGTTGGCGGTAAAACCGAAATTTCAGCGGCAGGGCATCGGCACGGCGCTGCTGCGGCATGGCCATGAAATGGCGCAGAAACTCGGCTATTCCTATAGCCTGGTGCTGGGAGATCCGGCATATTATGGAAGAGAAGGCTATGTACCGGCCGAACCGCTGGGCGTGGTCATTCCGGCAGGTTTTCCGTCGGAATACTTCCTGCTCCGGCCGCTGCAAAAAGAAGCATCCCCTATTTCAGGAGCCGTATGCTATGCCCCCGAGTTTGGAATATAAAAAATATCTATAGTAAAAAGGGATACAACCCGTCTGACAGAAGAACGAAACGTTTTTCTGCAGGCGGGTTGTATTTATTTTGGATATCATTAAAAGGAGATAAAAAACGTGGTGTTATATCTATGAAATTTTGGAATAAAAAATTCAGGATAAATAACTGAAAGATAAAGTTATTATAGAAATCGAAAAATTTAAACAAAAAAAATAACACATATTTAAAAAGTTTATACAGGAATCATCAAGCGTCTAAAAAATTATTTGGACTTTATATTTTTTTTATATTATAATAAAATCCGTTCTGGATGAGCAAATATTTTGAAAGAATCAGGCCGCAAGCCGCAGGATAGGGTAATCTGGTACTGCTCCGCCAGGGACACGCCCAGACTCGTCGGCAAGGCCCGCGATGCCAGGAAGCGAACGCCCAGGCCATGGATCTTTTTGATGACCGATTGGGGAACGCGGCCGCTGAAGACCAGGACGGCCTGACTGACGTCGATGTGCTGTAATTCGACGAAGCCCCGCAGGCGGTCGAGGACATTGTGGCGGCCGATATCTTCCGTATAGACGAGGACTTCATCGCCTTGGACCAAGGCCCCTTCGTGGACGCCGTGCGAGGCGTGATGTGCCGTCGATAAGCTGTCCAAGAGACCTCCATAGGAATAGAGCTTCTCTGCCGTAATCGGCACAAAAGGCGGCTTTTCTACTGCCCGTGCCGTCCCGGTTTCCGTCGTGACCCAGGCCGCCCCATCGTGCAGGCAGACACCAGCCAGCTTGCGGCCAGCCGGTATTTTCTCTTCGGCCAGACAGTAACCCACAGCCAGGACATCGATATCTTCCGGCGAAGAAATGAGCGTACTGATGCGCTGCCCATCGAGATAGAGCGGCGTCATCACTTCGACGGCAATGGACTGCTTCTTAGCTGCTGCGCCTTGGTAATAGTCGATATAGGGCAGCTCCCGGCACGACGAAAAATGTAAGTCATTCTGATTCATCTTCACGAAAATTCCCCCTTCCCCATCCAGAGCAGGGCCGTCAGGACGGCGCCGCCGAGGCTGCGGGCCTTGTCGGAAATCGTAAAGCAATTCTCCCGTTCATCATCCCGCGGGTCGATGTCGGCTATCTTGAAGCCTTGCGGTACCTGATAGCCGTCACGGATCAGTCCCCGGACGAATCCCGTCAGCGACGCCAGAATCGGCGTCCCCATACATTCCGTCACAGCCATTCCAAAAGGGATGGGCTCTTCTGTCAGGACAGCCATGGGCTGTCCTTTTTTTACTTTATCGCCGATGTGGACCAATCCGTATACGAACCCGGCCTGCTGACTGTGGATGACGCGCTCTTTGCCGTAGCCGGCAATCAATCCGGGAATCCCCGTATTGGCGATAGCCGTGCCCTGCCAAATGATACGCCCCAGCTGGTGGCCCCGCTTGGTTTCAATGACGGCATCGACATCGACCCCGGCCGTAAATCCCGGCCCCAGGGCCACGGTATGACGTGCCATACGCCGGTTCGTCCCCAAGTTCTTCTTAGCCAGGATGGCATCGACGACGGCCCAGGGCTTCAGCGCCGCAATCGACGCCCCTTCCGGGTCCACCAGCAAGGGAATGGCCTCGCCTTCCCAGGACTTCCGGACCTCGGCCAAAGACCGACAGCGGCAGCAAGTCAGATTCTCGACGGCAGCCGTCCCATCGTAGACGGCTTCACAGAGGGCCACCTGACGCCGGATAGCCGACGGCTTCTCCACTTCCAGCAGCAGCAGGCGGAACCCAGCCTCATACAAAGACTGGGCCACGCCCGTCGCCAGGTCCCCAGCCCCGCGGATAATGACCAATTTATCTTCCATAAGACCACCTTTCCACATCGAAACATCAAACATCCCTATTATAAGAGTGCTTGTCGCAAGACGTCAAGCACTCTTTAGTTGTTAGTGGCTAGCAGACGGCTTTAAATTTAAGGCCCTCTTCTACAAACTACAAACTCTGTACTACAAACTTTTATTTCTTTTTCTTCCGGCTATACGGCGTCCCTTCTAAGGGCAATGTTGTCTGGAACTGGCCGTTCCATTTATAGTAGGCTCCGGCTACGGCAGGTGCCGTCGGGATGGAGGTGATTTCGCCGACGCCGATGGCTCCGTAGGCTACGTCGACGCCTTCTTTTTCGATGGGAATGGCTTCGACGTCAGGGGCTTTATCGGCCCGGAACAGGCCCAGGGTCCCGAATTTGGCCGTCGGTTTACAGTGGTCCAACGGATATTGTTCCGTCAGAGCATAACCGCAGCCCATGACGGTGCCGCCTTCGATCTGGCCTTCCAGGCTCTTGCGGTTGACGACGCGGCCGACGTCGTGGGCGGCGACCATTTTGCGGATGGTACCGTCGTCATTGAGGATGCAGACGTGTGTGGCATAGCCGTAGGCGACGTGTGATACGGGATGAGGGACGTCAGCGCCCATCTTGTCGGTCTTGCCCAGGTATTCGCCGATGTATTCCCGACCGTTGAGGACATCTAAGTCGCTACGGTTGAAGCGGACGGCGGCCGTAGCGGGCGATTCTTTTTCTACCGTTACGCCTTCCAGGTAGTTGCTGGCATGGCTCGTTTCTTCATAAGGCAGGCCCTTGGCGGCAAAGAGGTCGCGCCGCAGCTGGACGGCGGCTCGCCGGGCCGCTTCCCCGGTCAACGTCGTCTGCCGCGAACCCGACGTCGTACCGGCATCGGGTGAGGTCGCCGTATTGGGCATATGCCATTTGATATCTTCAATGGGAAGACCTGCAGCCTGGGATACCATCTGGACCAGGACCGTGCCGACGCCCTGGCCGATGCAGGATGCCGACGAGTAAATGTGTACCCTGTCGTCTTTGACGACCAGACGGCAGCGGCCATAGTCGGGCAGGCCGACGCCGACGCCGGAATTCTTCAAGGCACAGGCAATGCCGACATAAGGCCCGCTGTGATAGTACGCCTCTTTGACGGCATCCAGCGTTTCGGCCAAGCCTGTCGACGGGTCGGCAATCTGGCCATTGGGCAGGATGTCACCGGGCCGGATGGCATTGCGATATCGGATTTCCCACGGGTCGATGCCGACCAGTTCAGCCAGTTTATTTAAGTTTAATTCCGTGGCAAAAATGGTCTGAGTGACGCCAAATCCGCGGAAGGCTCCGGCTGGTGGATTGTTAGTGTAAACGGCTGTCCCGTCGATGTCGATGGTCTGGTAGTTATAAGGCCCTGCCGCATGGGTACAGGCGCGCTGGAGAACGGGTCCGCCCAGGGAGGCATAGGCCCCGTTGTCGGTGACGGCGACGAGCTTCATAGCCGTCAGTTTCCCAGTTTCATCGCAGGCCGTCGTCATGTCCATGCTGAACTGATGGCGCTTGGGATGGATGAGGATGCTTTCCTGGCGCGTCAACTTCACTTTACATATCCGTTTACATACATAGGCGACGAGGGCAGCCAAATGCTGGACCGTCACGTCTTCCCGGCCGCCGAAGCCGCCGCCGACGAAGCAGTTCTCGACGATGACTTTTTCTTCCGGCAGGCCCAGCATGAGTGCCGTTTCCCGGCGCGTATCATAAATGCCCTGGTCCGACGAATAAACGAAGACGCCGTCATCAAAGGGCATGGCGACGGCACATTCCGGTTCCAGGAAGGCGTGTTCCGTCCATGGCGTTTCAAAGTGGTGCGTCACCTTATACTTCGAGGCGGCAATGACGGCATCAGCGTCGCCGCGGACCAGGTGTTCATGGGCCAGGACGTTCGTACCAGCCGACGGGTGTACCAGCGGCGCCCCTTCTTTCAGGGCGTCGGCTGCACAGGTCAGGGCCGGCAGTTCTTCATATTCGATATCGACGAGCTTCTTAGCCTGTTCCAGGATTTCCGGCGTTTCCGCAGCCACCAGGGCGATGGCGTCGCCCAGGAAGTGCGTCGTCGAGCCGACGGGGATGAGCGTATCCCAATCGGTCTTCAAATGGCCGACTTTGACGGACCCGGGGATATCGTCTGCCGTCAGGACGCAGACGACACCGGGCAGGGCCTTGGCCTTTTCCGCATGGATGGCCTTGACGACAGCCCGCGGATAAGCGCTGCGGATGGCACTGCCGTAACACATGCCGGGCAGGTCGACGGCGTCCAAATCATCTGTATATCTGCCGACGCCCAGGACTTTGGCCTTGACGTTGACGCGCTGGCAGGGAGCGCCGACGCCGCGGTAGCCGCCGCGGACGGGAAGAGGCTGGTCCGTGCGCAGCAAATCTGCTGCCATAGCGATGGCGTCGATGATTTTCTTATAACCCGTACAACGGCAGATATTATTGCGGATGGCCGCGGCGATTTCCAGCCGCGACGGCGCCGGGTTGGCGTCGATGAGGGCCTTGCCGCACATGACCATGCCGGGGATGCAGAAGCCGCACTGGACGGCGCCGGCTTCGCCAAAGGCGTAGACGAAGACGTCTTTTTCCCGCTTGGACAGCCCTTCGACGGTCAACACGTGTTTACCAGCCATGCGGCTGACCTTTTGGACACATGTCTTGGTCGCCTTGCCGTCGATGACGACCGTACAGGTTCCGCAGGCCCCTTCACTGCAGCCATCCTTGACGGATTTCAGGCGCAGGTCATTGCGCAGGACGTCGATGAGCTTGCGTTCTCCATCGGCTTCTATTTCACGGCCGTTTACCCATAGTTTACATAATTCACTCATAATGCCACCTTCCTATAATCAAGATTATCTTTTATCGCGGAATCGATACAACAAGGTTCCATAGCCGCGTTTTCCACAGAATTGATTGTCTTTGGCGATGATTTCGCCGCGGAGCATGGTCAGGCGGATCGTCGCCTGGACCGTCATGCCTTCATAGGGCGAATAGCCGCAGGTCGTGTGCAGGTTCTCCCTGGCAAAGGTCCGCGTCCCTTTCGGATCGATGAGGACGATGTCGGCATCGCTGCCGGGCAGCAGCGTCCCTTTGCGCGGATAGAGGCCAAAGATTTTGGCCACATTGGCACTGGTCACCTGGACGAAGCGCTCCAGGGTCAGCCGGCCTTTCAGGACGCCTTCACTGAACAGCAGGGGCATCCGTTCTTCGACGCCGGATACGCCGCCGGGACAGTTCCGGAAATCGCTGACATTCTCCTGTTTTTCAGCTATCGTAAAGGGGCAGTGGTCCGTCGCTACGGTCTGGATCGTCCCGTCGGCCAGGGCCTGCCACAGGGCCTGGTTGTCTTCGGCTTTCCGCAGCGGCGGCGCCAGCATGTATTTAATGCCTTCCATAGGGCCGCCGTGACGGAATTTCTCTTCTGTCAGCAATAAGTATTGCGGACACGTTTCACTGTAAATATGACGCTGGCCTTGGCGCCGGGCCAGGCGCAGCTGGTCCAGGCTCTCATGGGCCGACGTGTGGACGATATAGACCGGCGCATCGCCACAAGCCCGGGCTGCCGCCAGGACACGGCTCACGGCTGCGGCTTCGGCCACGTTGGGCCGCGTCTTCGCCTGGCCGATGGGCTGCAGGTCCTGCGGTCCCAGGGCATCCCGCAGGGCGTTGGTAATGCCGTCGCTTTCGGCATGGACCGTGAGCAGGCCGCCATGCTTCTTGATGACCGGCAGGAGCTGCATCAGTTTCTTCTCGCCGACGGGATAGCCATACGTCGTATAGGCTTTGAAACTGGGAAAACCTTCGTCGATGAGCTGGCCCAATTCCTGCAGGACCTGGTCGTCGACATGCTGGATGACGCCATGGAAGCTGTAGTCGACCGGGCAGGGCACGGCCAGTTTCCGGTACCGTTCAAAGGGATAGCGCAGGGAACAGCCGGCCGGGCCAAAGGCCATATGATCCAGGATGGTCGTCGTGCCGCCGCAGGCCGCTGCCACGCCACCGCTGTAAAAGTCATCGCACGCGCGGTACTGCGGCGACTGCTGCAGGTCCATATGGGTGTGGGCATCGATGCCGCCAGGGCAGACATAGAGGCCGTCGGCGTCGATGACCTGTTCATGACCGCTGTGCACAGCCTGTCCCAAGGCCTGGATTTTTCCCTCACGGACGGTAACGTCGGCCCGGAAATGTTCCCCTTCCAGGCAGACCGTCCCGTTTTTGATGACGTAATCCATGGTTTTCCCTTCTTTCTCTATTCAATCAGCAGGTAATCGTAATCGCGGCAGACCGTTTCCATGAAGGTCCGCAGGTCTTCCGGGATTGCTTCATCAGCCGTCCCTAAAGTCGTCGTCCGGATTTCTCCATCCAGGCGGACTTTGCAGAAGCCGCTGGCCTTGTCGAGGACGGCAAAGCCCGAATTATCGCTGTGGTCTAAATCGTCTTCATTAGCGAAGAGTGTAAACTTATCTACATACGGCGCACCGCCCCAGGGACAGAAGGTCCGGCAGTTGCCACATTCGTTACACATGTAGTCAATATGCAGAATCTGAGCCTGCATATGGCCCGGTACCTGGATGGCTGTATTGGCCCGATTGGGGCAGACTTCCGTACAGACTTCGCAGACGCTGTCACAATGGAGGCAGCGGCCGTCACAGCCTGTTTCCGGTGCCGTCTCCAGAATACCCCGCTTCGAGTAAACGTCGTTTACATCAGCTGGAATCAGGGTATCGACACTGGCCATCTGGCCTAAAATGCCTTCCGCCGCCCGCTTGCCGTCGGCAATACATTCGACGACGGATGTCGTCTTGCCGTAATGGCCATCGCCGATGACGGTCAGGCCTTCGATGGCGCCGGCCAGGGTGTCACCGATTTTCCCTTTGACGCCGCAGGCCGCCAGGATGATGTCATAGCCCTGCAATTCGTCGAGCGAGGCGATGGCCCTGCCGACGACGAGATGGACACCCATCTTTTCGATGAGGGCTACATCCTTGTCGATGGCTTCTGGTGAAATCTGCCCTTTCTTTTCACACAAGAAGGTCCGCACCAGGCCGCCAGGTTCGTCGTTCTTATCGAAGACGGTCACATCCAGGCCGCCGCGGGCCAGGAAATAAGCCGCCGACAGTCCGGCCGGACCGGCGCCGATGACAGCCGCTTTTCTCCCATTGGACGGCGTGGCCTGCAAAGTCGTCATGACGCTGGCATAGCCTTTTTCAGCAGCTATCAGCTTATTGCGCCGGATTTCAACAGGGGCATCACAGAAATTGCGCGTACAGCTGTTCATACAGGTATGGTAGCAGACGGTCCCCGTCGTAAAGGGCAGGGGATTCTTTTCCAGAATAATCTGCAGGGCCTGGTCATATTTCCCGGCGGCGACGAGGTCCATATAGGCCGGGATATCCTGATGGATGGGGCAAGTCTGGCTGCACGGTGCCATGAAGCAGTCCATCAAGGGCAGTGCCTGGTCGTTCTTGCGCTGCTGGGCCTTCGGGTCCAGACGGGCATAGTGGGCATCATCTTGAGCCTTAGCCAGCAAGTCATCCAGGGCCTTGACGTTTACACGAGTAAACGCCTGTCCACGCTGACCTTCAAAACACTGTGCCAGCTGGGCAAAGCGTTCATAGCCACCGGGCTTGAGCAGCGTCGTCGCCACCGTGACCGGCCAGATGCCGGCCCGGACGATATTCTTGATGTTGTGGGCATCGGCACCGCCGCTGTAAGAAATACGCAGGCTGCCGTCAAAGGCTTCACTCAGCTTCTTGGCCACATTCATGGACAGGAAAAAGAGGGGCTTGCCGGACATATACATTTCCGTCCCCGGCAATTCATGGCGCGTAATGTCGACGGGGAAGGTATTGGTCAGTTTGACGCCGAACAACAGGCCTTCCTCTTTACCCGCTTCCTGCAGCCCCTTGAGCATGGGTACGGCATCACGGTACTGTAAATCCGCCTTGAAATGGCTGTCATCGAAGACCATATGGCCATAGCCCAGGTCATCCATGCATTTCCGGACGAAGTCATAGCCCAGTAAGGTCGGGTTGCATTTGACGAAGGTATTGAGGTGTTTTTCTTTCAGTAAATAGCGGGCAATCCGTTCGATTTCATCGGGCGGACAGCCGTGCATGGTCGAGACCGTGACAGAGTTGCAGATTTCTGCCGGAATGGCTTCGACGTCTTCCCGACGGAGTTTCTGGAACCGGTCCAGATGGGCCAGGAGCCAGGCTTTGCACTCGGCAAAGATAGCCGTATGGGATGCGTCTTTCAGATTTTCGATGAACGAATCGATTTTTGCCGTCTGTATCCCTGCCAGGTCGTAGCCGACGGACATGTTGAACTGCATCCCGTCCGGACTTCCTAAGCCGTATTCGACGGCCATGACGTGGACCAGGAACCAGGCCTTGACGTATTCTTCCAGGGCCTTGGGGACGGTCAGTTCCGTCGACCATTCGACATTGTAACATTCATCGTCGGCCTTGATGCAGGGTTTGGGAACGGGCAGGTCTTCGCCGTCGATTTTCTGGACCGTCTTCAGTTCAAAGAAGCGCGCTCCCGCCGCATAGCCGGCAGCGATATTCTGGGCCAGCTGGGTATGGGGACCGGCAGCCGGGCCAAAGGGCATTTCCAGCGGTCTGTCAAAGATAGTATATGTCCGATTCGGGTCGGCCTGTAGGCGATGGTGGACGCCAAAGATCGTCCCTGACGGCGCTTCGGTCAGGACCCAGTTCATCAATTTTCCAAAGGGAATGGATGTCATGCGATCACTCATGATAGATTCCTCCTTATAAGTATCCATTAATGCGTCCGGCCAGGGTCGCTGCGCCTTCGCGGATCTTGGCCATCAGGGCTTCTTCATCGACACCGGTGAGCCGGCGGTTTTCCATGAGGACTTTGCCGTTGGCAATGGTCGTGACGACATCATGGCCGCTCATGCCGAATAAGATGTGACTGTTGATGTTTTCTTCATTCATCGGCGTCGGAGCGATGTAATCCATGACGATGACGTCGGCTGCAGCCCCTTCTGCCAGTACGCCTAAGGGCGTCTTGAAATAGCGGTTGGCCATGGCTGCATTGTTATAGAACAGCATCTGCGGTACTTCAGCCCAGGCGGCTGTAGCGTCGCAGAGATGGTGTTTGTGCAAGATATTGGCGACTTTATAGGACTCAATCATATCGTGCGTATAGCCATCGGTCCCCAAGCCGGTCAGGATGCCGCGGTGGACCATGTCCATCGTCGGCGGGCAGCCACAGGCATTGCCCATGTTCGATTCCGGATTGTGGACGACCATCGTATCCGTCGCCTTGATGAGGTCCATTTCGTGGGGATTGACGTGGATGCAGTGGCCGAGCAGGGTCTTGGGCCCTAAGATATTCCAGTCATAAAGGCGGTCGATAATGCGTTTACCGTGTTTCTTCAGGCAATCCTGCAAGTCTTCGATGCCTTCGGCGACGTGGATGTGGTAACCCACGCCGTCCGGTTTATGTTCAGCTGCCAGGGCCATCGTTTCGTCGCTGATGGTAAATTGGGCATGCATGCCCATCATGCCGGCGAGCATGTCCGTCGTGTCGGCCTGAGCGTGGCGTATCCAGGCTTCATTCTCCAGGACTGCCTGGCGGGCTTTGTCCTGACCGTCGCGGTCGGAGACTTCATAGCACAAGCACGAGCGGACGCCCAGTTCCTGCGCCGCCTGGCCGATGGCAAAGAGGCTGTCCTTGATTTCGCCAAAGCTGGCGTGATGGTCGAAGACCGTCGTCACGCCGTTCTTGATACATTCGACATACGTTTCCATAGCGCTCAAATAAGTCAGGTCGTTGGTCAAGTGACGGTCGATGTTCCACCACAGGCCGTCGAGGATGTCCAGGAAGCCCTTGGGCGCATAGCCGTCGATATTCATGCCTCTGGCCATGGCGCTGTAAATATGCTCATGGACGTTGATGAAAGCCGGCATGATGACACCGCCTTTGGCATCGATAAAAGCGGCGTCCGGATAGGCCCGGCGGATTTCTGCCGTCTGGCCGACGCGGCAGATTGTCGTACCGTCTATGGCTACGGCGCCATCAGGGAAATATTGATTCTTCGCGTCGCGGGTAACAACGTGACCATTTCCGACGATTAACATAAGTATACCTCCTCTATGCTATACAAATCATAAATTATAAGGTTTCTTGCAGTTAATGCATGTTATTTGTGTCATTCTCGTATCTATCTTAATAGTAACCCGTTCCGCCTTACCTGTCAATTTTTTTTTAGTCTAAAAATTTTTTATTATCTTTTTGTTATAGCTCGACAGGAAAGATGTTTTTTCAACATACCTTTTTTCACCAAGGGCCGTTGATTTATCCCGAAAATATGCTATAGTAACAGTACCTAAAAAATTTTTAGCAGATAAGCTAATAATCTGTTTTTGATATGAGAAAGAGGTGCCCCTTATGTTAGACGACGTCGTCCTCAACTTTTTGCGTCACTTAGCCAAAGGTCTGGCAGACCAATTCGGCCCGAACTGTGAAATCGTCATCCACGACTTGAGCGATAATTATAAGGAAAATTCCATCGTCGCCATCGAAAATGGCCACGTCACCAACCGCAAAGTAGGCGATGGCCCGTCTATGGCCGTCCTCGACGCCCTGCGCAGCGATCCCGACAAGCTCCAGGACCATACGAGTTACCTGACCAAGACCAAAGACGGCCGCATCCTCAAGTCGACGACCATTTACATCCGCAATGAACAGCAAAAAGTCATCGGCATCTTCTCCATCAACTATGACATTACCGAACTGATGATGGTCGAAAATGCCATCAAGCCGCTCATCTCGGTCACGTCCAAGGAAGATAAGGTCAGCCGCATCCCGCAGAATGTCACGGACCTCCTCAACGACCTCATCGACGAATCGACGCGTCAGGTCGGCAAACCCGTCCCCCTCATGACACGGGAAGACAAGATCAAAGCCATCAAATTCCTCAACGACCGCGGGGCCCTGCTGATCACCAAGGCCGGCGACAAAATCTCCAAACACTTCGGCATCTCCAAATATACCCTGTACAGCTACATCGACAGCGGAGAAGAGTGAGATTAAGGGGCTATCGCACGAAGGCTTCTATCATCATGCAAGATTCCTTTCTCTTTATCGTTTATAGTACGGAGTTTGTAGTTTGTAGAAGCTGACTTTAAATTTAAAAGCCTTCACTAAAAACTACAAACTGCAAACTTAATACTCAAAAAAGGGCTTGTTGCACATGCGACAAGCCCTTTTTCTATGCCCAAATGTAACAGTTCTCTTTCTGTCATTGCAAAAAAAGTGTAGATACCTAACAAATTTTTAGCTCTTTTCTATTGCAAATCTGTAAGGTCATGTTATACTCTAGGTATACAAAAACTTTTAGATTTACTAAAATATTTTTTTCAGTTTATCTTTAGGAGGTACGGATATGAAGAAAGATATGAAATGGGCTATGAACCATCTGCCCAAATCAGATGATAAAAATTTGCCGATCATGTCCCTCAGCGAAGTCGCCAAGGCCCGGACATTCCACCAGAGTTTCCCGCAATACAGCGAAACGCCGCTGACCCGGCTCACGCAGATGGCCCGCTACCTGGGCGTCGGTTCGATTTTCGTCAAAGATGAATCGTACCGCTTCGGCCTCAATGCCTTCAAAGTCCTGGGCGGTTCCTATTCCATGGCCAAGTACATCGCCAAGGAAACGCACCGCGATGTATCGGACATGCCTTATGACGTCCTGACGTCAGATGAGCTCCGCCAGGAATTCGGCCAGGCAACCTTCTTCACGGCAACCGACGGCAACCACGGCCGCGGCGTCGCCTGGGCCGCCCAGAAGCTGGGCCAGAAAGCCGTCGTCCACATGCCGAAAGGCACGACCCAGACGCGGCTGGAAAACATCAAGAAACTCGGCGCCGACGTCGACATCCTCGACCTCAATTACGACGATTGCGTCCGCCAGGCAGCCAAAGAAGCCGCCGCTACGCCGCACGGCGTCATGGTCCAGGACACGGCCTGGGACGGCTATGAAGAAATCCCGTCGTGGATCATGCAGGGCTACGGCACGATGGCCATGGAAGCTGGCGAACAGCTGAAGGCCCGGGGCATCGAACGGCCGACGCACATCTTCGTCCAGGCCGGTGTCGGGTCCCTGGCCGGTGCCGTCGTCGGTTACTTCGCCAACCTCTATAAAGACAATCCGCCGAAATTCATCGTCGTCGAAGCATCGGCCGCAGCCTGTCTGTATAAAGGTGCCGCAGCCGGTGACGGCAAGCCCCGCATGGTCGGCGGTGACCTGGATACCATCATGGCCGGCCTGGCCTGCGGCGAACCGAACACGATTTCCTGGGACATCCTCAAGAACCATGTGACGACCTTCATCGCAGCCGATGACCCCATCACGGTCCGCGGTATGCGTATGCTGGCAGCGCCCCTCAAAGGAGATGCGCCCATCGTATCCGGTGAATCCGGTGCCGTCCCCTTCGGCACCCTGGCTACAATCATGTTATCCGATGAATGTAAGGACCTGCGCGCTGAACTCGGCCTCGACGACCATTCACAGGTCCTGGTCTTCTCGACAGAAGGCGACACGGACCCGGAACGCTATAAGAATATCGTCTGGCGCGGTTTGAATAAGTAAAACATTATATAAGATATAGGAGTGATTTTCATGACAGTACCGTACGAAAAAATCAAAGAAGCCGCCAAAGGCTATGAACAGGATATGACCCGTTTCCTGCAGGACATCGTTAAATTCCCCGGTGAAAGCTGCGGCGAAAAGGAACATATCGACCGCATTGCCGAAGAAATGCGCAAACTCGATTTCGATAAAGTGGAAATCGACCCCATGGGCAACGTCCTGGGCTACATGGGCACCGGCAAGACCCTCATCGGCTTCGACGCCCACATCGACACCGTCGGCATCGGCAACAAGGCCAACTGGGATTTTGATCCCTACGAAGGCTTTGAATCGGAAACGGAAATCGGCGGCCGCGGCACGTCGGATCAGCTCGGCGGCATCGTTTCTGCCGTCTACGGCGCCCGCATCATGAAGGACCTGGGCCTCCTATCCGACAAGTATACCGTCCTGGTCACCGGTACGGTCCAGGAAGAAGACTGCGACGGCCTCTGCTGGCAGTACATCATCAACGAAGACAAGGTCCGTCCGGAATTCGTCGTCTCCACGGAACCGACAGACGGCGGCATCTACCGCGGCCAGCGCGGCCGCATGGAAATCCGCATCGACGTCCAGGGTGTATCCTGCCACGGCAGCGCACCCGAACGCGGTGATAACGCCATTTACAAGATGGCCGATATCCTCCAGGACGTGCGGGCCCTCAACGAAAATGACGCAGCCGACACGACGGAAATCAAAGGCCTGGTCAAGATGCTCGACAAGAAATACAATCCCGAATGGGAAGAAGCCAACTTTCTCGGCCGCGGTACAGTCACGTGCTCCCAGATTTTCTATACCTCGCCGAGCCGCTGCGCCGTCGCCGATTCCTGTGCCGTCTCCCTGGACCGCCGCATGACGGCCGGCGAAACGTGGCAGAGCTGCCTCGATGAAATCCGGGCTCTGCCGAGCGTCCAGAAGTACGGCGACGATGTCAAAGTCAGCATGTATGAATACGCCCGCCCGAGCTACACCGGCCTGACCTATCCCATCGAATGTTACTTCCCGACATGGGTCATCCCGAAAGACCACAAAGTCACCAAAGCCCTGGAAGAAGCCTATACCTCCCTCTTCGGCGACAGCCGCATCGGCACTGCCGAAGCGGAAGCCATGCGTAAAGCCCGCCCCCTGACGGATAAATGGACCTTCTCGACTAACGGCGTTTCCATCATGGGCCGCAACGGCATCCCCGTCATCGGCTTCGGCCCCGGCGCAGAAGCCCAGGCCCATGCACCGAACGAAAAGACATGGAAACAGGACCTCGTCACCTGTGCCGCCGTCTATGCCGCATTACCTTCTGTATACACCGATAAATGATCACATCCCATAACGATTAAAAGGAGACTGCCCTATGAAAACCTTACAGGACTACATCGATAAATTAAATGCCCTCAATTTCAAAGACATGTATGAAAACGACTTTTTCCTCACCTGGGACAAGACCGATG